>JAEEGL015392589.1_pt1 | contig 76119 bp, 97 predicted proteins | sample 9134231 | NCBI WGS metagenome assembly JAEEGL01 (sample SAMN16246548, study PRJNA631951) | gut metagenome | biome: gut microbiome; feature: rumen; material: fiber-attached | host: Bos | place: Iran: Karaj | collected 2018-10 | reverse complement strand
TGAAAACATCCCAAATACTTGCCCTCTCTCAAACGGAGACCTTCACCGCCACTATGGAAGTAGCACGGTCTGTCGTGTGTCTAATTGTTGGTACACAGCCCCGACGATTTCGGCTACGCCAAACTTTTCACCACTCACAAAACCGACTATCTCCACTTGTTATCTTGACACTTCAAGGGCAACGCTTTCGGAGATTTCTATGGGAACAGACAGGACAATTTCTTTCCGCGTAGAAGCTATTCAGCCTACACAGTCCGACTCTTGGGACGCACAAGCCCAGACAGCGACATATCTTGGTAAGATTTCGACAACGCTTACCACTATGACAACGGAAATCGGAAAGATTAGTCAGAACTCCAGTGGCGGTGCTAACCTTACAGATGATATACCAACTGTAACAGTAGGAAAGAACGAAAACTTCGATGTGGTGCTTTCGGTATATGACGATATGGCAAGCGGCACATCCGAGACAGTGCAAGTAGTAAATAGCGCAGTCGGGGACAACATTATACACCTCATAGGGAGATACACACAGACGGGCGTATATAAGGTAACGATAAACAGTAAAAAGTTTATCATAAATGTTATCGAAAACCCTAACGCTACAAATGTAACCGTAAGGCTCGAATAGCGGCGCAGGGGAGAAAAAAGAGGCTAACCTATACAAGTTTACCTTGCAATAAAAAAATCGCTTAAAAGCGAAAATAGAGCCTTGGAATATTGACAAAAAGAATAAAATAACATATAATACACATAGAAAGTGCCGCAGGCGTGGCACACAATAACGGATGACTTAAAAGAAACCCACTCAGTATGACCGGTACAGAGTGGGTTTTGCCTACTTCTTAGGCTTTAAGTTGGCATAGAGAGTTGCAAGCTGCAACGCCAACATTAACGCTTCATAAAGCGACATTTATACCTTTCCCAACCCCTCGATAGTACATTAGCATACGCAAAGTTCTCCTTTCTCTCTAATGAAACTTCTTAGGTCGTAATAACAGATTTACCACTCTCGCCTACGGCGCCTTAATAATACCATAAAACACGTATAAAGTCAAGCCCAAAAGCGGCAAAGCCCTTGATTTTTCAACGTTTTACCACAAAGCAATTCTATTTTTCTTTGCATTTTATTATTGACAAAACATAAAAAGTGTGGTATAATAGGGTATAAGTTAAAGAAAGGATAAACCGCTATGGATGTAAAGGAAATCCTCGAAGTTATCTATGGCGATAGCTTCGAGATTACAAGTAGGCTGGCTGCATACGAAAATATGTTAGCCGAATACTTTAAGGAGCATAAACAGGATGATATAGCAGAATTGCACCTTAATTATGCAAACCGGCTCCTTAAAGCAGAAGAAATGCTGGAAAAGAAAGGCGTAACTGCTTCCTATGACTCAAAGAAGGAAGCGGAAGCCGCCCTCAATGAACTTTTCCAAAAGTTTGACGAAAACCTTTGGGGAGATAGCAAAGGAAACCGTTTTCATATTGAAAAAAACACGAAGGAGTACAGATAAGGAGCGCAACTAACATGAGCAGAATTAGCATAAACAACTTCTATGACGCGGTACTTTCCGAAATAGAAGCGGCAGCCGAAAAGGAAAAGGCGAAAGAGTGCAGAAAGCACAAAGAATGCAACAGTAATTGCGAATATTATGAGGACTGCCAATATGAAGAATTCTTAAACGGTATAGAAGAATGGTAAAAAGGAGTGAAGTAAAATGGCGAAACTATATAAAGTATGGGCTAACTGTTGTGCAAAACCAAAAGGTATGCGCGTCCAAGAAACCTACGATGTAGAACGCGAAATCCTCTTAGTGGTACATAATGCAGCAGAAAGCGGGCTTATTAGCGTTATTGATAAAACCGGCGAGTTTAATCATGACAGGCACAACAAGTATATCAGTATGGCGAAAGCTTATTTTGACGAAACTAAGTATCTGGAATGCGGGGACTATTGTATCATGGAAGTTGACGACAACTTTGATGTGGCGAATATTGAGATTCCTAATTCGTGCGGTTGGTCGGGCATTATGATTTTCAGCGAGGCAGAAAAGTGTACTGGCTGCTATTCCGAAAAGCAAAAGTCAAGCTACAAAGACGCGAAAAAAATTGACCTTGGTATGAGCGATATAGCAAGCCTTACGCTCCGTGCGCCGGACAAGGCTGAAATCTTAAAGTTTGGTGGCGATAGCGCTTATACTGCTTATTTTCTTGATGAAGATGAAGCAGAGTATGAGATAGGCGAGCACTATACAGAAGTCTTTTCATGTGAGAACTGGCTCAAAACTTATGACGACGACATACTCACAAATAAGATTTACGCAAAGACGATAAAGATTTATCGCGCAGGGGACTATGGCTGTATCATAGCAGCTTCCGGCATAGACTATGCCAATACACTTTTAGAAACCATGTAAGAAAGGGAAATCATGAAGTATTACAAAGTAAGTTTTCAAATCGGCGAGTTTTGGCATAGTAATATTGCCTATGCTGAAAGCGAGTCTGTAGTTCGCGAGCATTATACAAAGAAGTATTCTGCCTGCACTGTAACACCGGCTAACGAATATGACCTTAAAGAAGCAAGGGAAAAAGGAAAGCCTTTTGTTATGCTCGGGGGTGAAAACTAATGCGAATATTAAGCATTGATTTTGACTACCTTGTGGCAACAAACATTGATACGAGGGCGCTAAAGTTCCCAGACGGCGGGAACGAAAACTTGCCGAAAGAGGTACAGAACCTTATCTGGACTATGCGCTACGGGGAAAACCCCGAAATCGCCGAAATAGGAATACTCAAAAATGCGCTCCAGCACATCATAAAGGTTGCAGAAGAAAATGAGGGGCGCTATGCTCTAATGACGGCAAACTCTCACGCAACACTCGGGGCGTATCTCCTTCAAACAGTAGGGAAAGACACAAAGCCCTTTGAAATTGTAAATGTTGACTTTCACTCTGACCTTTATAATATTGGTGAAGAGCTTAACTGTGGTAACTGGGCGAACAAGGTGCTTGAATACACGGAAAAGGTAAAACTCTTTTGGATAAAGAGAGAAGATAGCACATCTGACGAAATCAGCGCCCTGCCGTACAAGGACAGGGTAGTTGTCTCTGATAGGATAGAAGATGTTCGCGGTAAGTTTGACATCATCTATCTTTTCCGCTCAGATATGTGGACTCCACCGCATCTTGATAAAGAGTTTGAAAAGCTCACAGAGAAGCTCATAAAGTATGCCAACATACTCTTTCTCGATAATCTCAATGATAGGTATGAAGAAATCATGCCGGCGATTGAAAAGTATAAGAGCGACCTAAAAGAGCTGGATAAACTTAATATCATATAATAATCACGCGCTTCTTGACAAAGCCGGTAGAGAGTAATACCATAAAATCAAAAAAACCTTTTTCAAGGCTTCATCACATACCATCTATGAAAAGTCCTCAAAATGGGGGCTTTTCTATTGTCTCAAAACAATTTGCACTTGACAAAAGCATAGAATTATGGTATAATGTATATGTAAGTTAAGGAAGCCAAAAGGAGAAAACCTATGAAAATGTACCCATTATCAAAAGACGAAAAAGAATTGCTTTGTGGTATTTATGAAGATGCAATCATGCTTTTAAGAGGGCTTGATATTCCCGTAGAGGATGTTCCTCTTTATACACATAATTCAATAAAGCGCTACGGTTCTTGCACCTATCTAAAGACAGCTTTTGGCGCAAGAGACATTAAGATTTCATTTTCAAAGCAGTATATCGAAAAGGCGCGTAAAGAAGAAAAAGAAGATTTACTCATGAACACAATGCTGCATGAACTTTTGCACGCATACTGTAACCAAAAGGGCGATTACTGCGGGCACAAAGGCACATGGGCGCGTCTTGCAAAAGAGTAAGTAGAAACACTTCCTACGAAATCACAAGATGCGTAAACTTTGCTTTAGCTGATAAAAACTACACCTACGAGGTTGTTTGTGCCGGATGTGGAAAGTCTTGGCGCTATCAAAGAGCAGGCAAGGTTGTAAGTTATCTTAAAGCACACGAAAATCAAAGTAGAATTCGTTGCCCTGAGTGCCATTCAAACGACCTAAGAGTAAGGAACTTTGAGGCTGCCAAAGTCAATATACCAGCAGTAGCGAAGAGCAGCTAACCTTTGCAAATATGGCGTAAACCCGCATTCTATGCTTGATAAAATTATAGAAATATGGTATAATATACACATAAGTTAAAGAAAACCCAAAAGGAGAAAAAGCATGAAAACGGATGTTGAAATGTTAAGAAAAGATAAAAGCTGGTATCCCAAAAGGGTTGGCGTAATAACCGGCGAAGAAGTACGGCATATTGAAGAGGCGTTTGAACTTAATAACCGAGACGAGGTTTCGCTCCGAAATTTACGAAACACCGTTGTACTGTATAATTCTCTCAGTGAAGGGAAAGAGCCTCGCGTAAAGGACTTAGACAGAGTAAGTGCGATTACTTCGGTAATTGACAGAAAGCTCTTAGAAATGGGCTGTGAGGTTTAAGAAAGGAAGGGTAAACTTATGGAAAACAGAGAAAAAGAATTAGCAAGGAACATCACAGATGCAGTCAATTGCTTCGGGTTTGATTACAAAGCCTTTTGTGAGGCTATGATAGGTGAGCACAGAACGCTCCAGCAGACCTTCACAAATATCTGTCTTGCATGGCTTAGATACCTTTCCGAATGTGAGGACTGGCATTTTGACGGACGAAATGTGCAGAGTCGTGAAATCGCGACGAAAATCGCAAGCAGGGTAGAATTACACAAACTTCCTATGATTTAGCCTTGACAAACTTATAAGGATATGGTAATTTTGAAGAAAGGCAAATCCTTTCAGCTTGCCTTTCTTTAACTTATGAACCGTTCCCGCTATAGGGAGCGGTTTTTATTTGCTAAAACGAAATATGACAAAAGCAAAAAAATATGGTATGCCTATTGACAAAAATAATAAAGTGTGGTACATTAAGAGCGGAGAAGAATATCCGCTCAGCAGAGCTTTAAGTTAAAGAAAGGAAAAAACAAAATGGAAAAGGAAACCACAGTAAAGACAACTTTGCCGTGCAAAACAAAGAACAGAACTCGGCTTCCTATGTCAGAGTTTGCGGCAATCAAAGAGATTTTGGAAAAAATCATAAAGATAATAGACACAATGGAAAAGGTCGAAAGTTCGCTCTCGGAAAACTGCCGGAAAGAAGGGCTTAATTACCGTTATGTATTAAGACTTCTTAATCTGGCTCAAAAGCTTACAGGTGGCAGCGAAGAAGCTAACATAAAGCCTATTAAGGTTAAGACCGGCTATGAAGCATTCTACGAGGACGCATTTGGTCGCAGCGCACTCACGGATGCAGGCGCTTTTATGACTGTACCTTCGGATATGCAAAAGAGGGTAAAAAAGGTATTATCCTCTACAAACCCTTTAGGTCTTTCCGAAAGGGAAGTTAAAATCTGTAAGTATTATTATATCGAGGGCTTTACGCTTGAAGAAATCGGTATGATTGAAAATCTTACAAGGGAGCGCGTGCGCCAGATAAAAAGTAAAGGCTTAAAGAAGGTGCAGACCGAAAAAGGTATAAAACTTTTGTACGAGGAAAAGTAGACTGCTGCACCATAAAAAAACAAGATAAATACCATTTTAAGGTTGTGTTTTATTGCAATATATGGTATAAGTAAATCGTGCAAAAGATTTATGCACGCTTGGGTTATATAGGGTAAGGCTCTTGAAAAGCCTATACCCTATTTTTATTTTCCCAAAATGCGCCCTTGACATAATTAAAAATGCGTGGCATAATTCATACAGAAAGGAAAAACACATGATTGTATTTACTGAGGAACAGTATAACGCTTTAATGGGCGTAAAAAAGAATAAGCCAAAGTACCGAAATAGAAAGGTCTATATCTTTTCGGACGGCACTTCCGCAAATGAAAAGATAGCCGGTAAAACAGTCTCTGAAACCTACGACAGTAACAAAGAATATCTTCGCTCGCTCGACCTAAAACTTTTGGAGCGTACAGGCAAGATAAAAAACTTACAGAGGCAAGTAAGGTTTGTGATTGAAGAAACCAAAGTAGTTCATGGCGAAACTGTGCGTGGCATTTTTTACTATGCTGATTTTACCTATGAAGAGGGTGGAAAACTTATTGTTGAAGATGTGAAGCCCTATGACGAAAATAAGGGTATGTACAGAACAACAAAAGATTTTAACCTAAAATGGAAACTGCTAAAGGCAAGGTATCCCGAAAATGAGTACAGGATTTACTAAAAACTATGAAAGGCTTCACACCAGCAGATACATAGGGCTTTGTGATGCAATAAGGCTTTATGGGAATGAGAATGTTTCATTCTTTCCACCAAACTATGAGAAAGAGGGGCAGTGCCCTTGGTGCGGCGGCGAAGTAAAAAATAAGCGCAGAAGGTACTGCTCGGATAAGTGCCAGTCAGAGTTTCAGAACATGACTGTCTGGCATAGAGGAAGAGGGGCATATTCGTACAAAATGATTGTGCGGGACGGCTTTACTTGTCAAGATTGCGGAGAAGTCCATGCGTTCGTAAATGAATATGGCATGACAATTCCAATCGACGACGGGCAGCTTGAAGTACATCACATTATACCTCTTCATATGGGCGGTACAAATGCGCCGGATAATCTGATAACGCTTTGTAAAAAGTGCCATAAAGAAAGGCACGATAAACTTGAAAGGAAAGAAGCTCATGAGAAACTGTAAACATTTTACAAATCGGGGGGGGGTACTTAAAACCTTAGGTTTGGTATCCCTATGTATAGTAATGCTTGCTGTCGGCTTTATATCTTCGGATATAAGCAGAGAAGATAGAGAGGGCTGGGCGCAAGTCTGCACTCAGCAAGTTAGTGGATATTCGGGAGCAAGGGCAAATGCTTCTCAGATTTTTGCCCTAAGTGCTTCCTCGAACACCCATGCGGTTTTTACGGCATATAGTCAAATGGGTACTTATGGGGAAGAAGCAATAACCTTTGTTGAAAATGCCAGTGGCATAGGCGGTGTAGTCAATTACGCCAAGCAGTTTAACGACATCACAACACAGCTTCAAAGCATAAACACCAATTTAAGCACATTATCTACAAGCGTTGCAAGTTCGGGTGGTGGTTCAAACAACTCCGGCGCAGTAGCGCTTTCGGTAGATAATATCCCTATGGTCTCGGTAACAGTGAATGCAAACTTTGATGTACCTCTTTCTGTGTATGACGATATGCAAAGCGGCACTTCATCTGACGGGAAAGTACAAGTAGTAAACTCGACCGTAGGAGATAATCTGGTACATCTTAAAGGTCGGCTATCCTCGGTTGGTATCTTCCAATATAAAATAAACGGAAAAGTATTCAATATAAGTGTAATAGAAAACCCTACAGCAACAAATGTTGTAGTAAGGTTGGAATAGGAGAAAAAAGATGAAAATAATTAACAATATTTTCCATAAAAAGGGGGGGTAAAACGCTTTGGGTTTTTGCTCCTTGCCTCTTGCATATTCTTAGCCGGTATCGGCGTGGGGATTATATTTGAAAATCCAAACTCTTATGCAACAACAGGCTCACTCATTTCCAAAAACGGTGTATGGTATGGCGGTGCAGAAAACGGTGCAAGCATTACTGTTAACTGGAGCGGTTGGTATAAGATTATAATTGGGGCAGAAGGGGCTTATAGTGTCTATCAAGGTGCTATTACCTATTTGGGCGACGACACGAAGGGCAACACAATAACAGCGCAGGCTTACTTTAGCGCCGGAGATATATTGACTTTCCGCCTATATAACGGTGGTACTACCGTTTTGGGGAGCGGTACCGTTTTCCACGGCGGTGCAGGAGCACTGATATTGCAAAACAACACCCCGCTCGTGGGCGCTGGCGGTAGTTACTACACCGCACACGGCGTGGACAAAGGTAGTGTTTACGGAGTTTCTGGCTATGTAAATGGTGGTATTCATAAACGCTATATAAATAATAACGAGTTTGGTGGTGGTTGCGCGGGGATGTACTGCGCTGGTGGTAAAAATCCAGCATACTATCCCGATGTTATGCCTCAAACATATCAAGGTTTAAGGGGAAGTTCTTATGTTAATGGCGTGCCGGAAAGCGGAGCGAATTACCTTGACACTTCAAGAGCAACCCTTATTTCACAAGATGTTTCAGCCCAGCAAACTCCATATTTCCGCGTTGAAGCAATCCCGAACACCGTTGATGATAGCTATGACGCACAAATCAGCACAGCAAATACGCTAAAGACTATCGCAAGCTATCAAGCATCTATGGTGCAAAAGGAAGGCGAAATAGTAAACGCGATTAAAGGTCTTGAAGTAGGCGGTAGCGGTAATTCGGATATTCCGACAATCTCGGTATCGCAGAACACAAACTTTAATGTTGTTGTCGGATACTATGATGATATGACAGGCGGCAGCGCAAGCGGAATAACAGTAACAAATAGGGTAGTCGGCGACGGAGTAGTCGAGGTTAGTGGAAGAATGACAAGTACAGGAACATTTAAGGTAACTGTAAACGGTAAGGTGTTTTGCATAGTCGTTCTATCGCCGCCTACGGCAAACTCAGTAACGGCGATACTGAATTAAAGGTAAAAGGTTATGGAAAAGGAAAAAGTAAGGGTAAGCGAAAAGTACGGGCTTACAATCGTAGAGGCAAGTGAATACTTTGGGATAGGGCAAGGAACGATACGCCAGCTTATTACCGAAAACCCAAAAGCCCGCTTTTTCCTAAAGGTAGGAAACAAGACCGTTATTAAGCGGGAACTCATGCAAGAGTTTCTGAATAATATAAATAGGCTTAATTAAAGTAATTTGGGCTTTACATAACAGAAGATATGTGGAATAATTTATATGTCTTTTGTCGTGCAAAGTCCTTTTTTAATGAAGAAAGGAAGTGCATAAAATGGGGAAAGACCTAAAAGGTAAAGAACTCGGAAAAGGAATAAGACAACGAAAGGACGGTAGGTATGAACTAAGGAAAACCGAAAAGGGTGTGTCGCTCTCAATTTGTAAAAACACTTTGCAAGAGGTACTTTGTGAATACGACAAGGTAAATAACAGCGTGTCGCTTGGGCTGAATATCCGTTATAGCGGAAAGACTTTATATGGCTGGCATAAAGAATGGCTCGAAATATATAGAAAGCCTTACTTAAAAGAAAGTAGCTACATAGTCCAAAAGCAAAAGTTTGAAAGAACATTTGGCAGGCTCCTTGGAGATACTGAACTTGCCGCGCTTACTCAAATGGATGTACAAAGGGCGGTCAATACCTTGCTTCAAGAAGGAAAGAGTGCCGGCAGCGTTCTTGAAACCTTCGGAATACTCTCTCAGATGATACGCTCTGCGGTAGATAACAAAATAATTGTCTGTGATGTAACACTGGGCGTTGTTCTTCCAAAGCGAGAACCTCAAAATAAGGTAGTTGCCTTAACCAAAGAAGAAAAAGCAGAGGTTCTTAATGCGATAAAGGGAAGCGTCTATGAAGAGGCTATCCGCTTTATGCTTCTTGCCGGAGTAAGAATAGGAGAGCTTGGGGCGCTCGAAATCTCTGACATAGACTTTGACAAAAAGCAGATAAGGATAACCAAAACTTTATCAACCACTTACTACGAGGGGAAAAAGACGGTAAGGTTTACAAGCCCAAAAACGCCAAATGCAATAAGGGTTATTCCTTTCATTGATGATGTAGAAAGTATCCTTAAAACCCAGATAAGAAAGAAAAAGGAATTAAAATCAGCCTGCGGAAAAACATGGCGAGAAAAGGATACAGATTTACTCTTTACTACGACTCTCGGAAGCCCTGTTACAAAGTATGTTTTAGAGCGAGAGCTTAACCTTATAGCAGACGGGATAAACAAGGTTCGTAAGTTAAAGGGAGAGCCGGAAAAAATAAAGATATTTCCGCATAAGCTCCGGCACACATTTATCTCGGATATGTTTGAGCGAGGGGTAAACCCAATTGTCATTCAAAAAGTTGTAGGGCATAGCAATTTATCCTGTACGGTAGATATTTATTTATCTATTTCGGAAGAGAAAATGCGAGAAGAAATCCTTGCCCCAAAAAATATAGATGCAGCGCTCAACAAAAACAGCTACGAAAATCTCGCTCTTCTGAAATTAAATGGGGCAGGCAAATAGAGAGGTATTGAAATATAAAAGCTTACGCGGTAAAGTTGCAAAGCAGATGAATAGTTAATAATATGAATTAAAAACCCCGTAAATCAGTTAGTTTCAAGGGCTTGCAGAATTAAGGTCTATAAAAGAGAAATCATATAAGTTCACATATTTTGATGTATTTTAACGGCAAGTAGTATATATTTTGGGGCAAACTCTTGGGACAACGGGTAAAAGGAACACGGCAAAAGATTAAAAGGATAGAGGCAAGGGCTTATAAAAAATTAAGCCTTTACCTTTATCCTTTTACTTGACAAAATACTCTTTTTATGGTATAATGTATATGTAAGTTAAAGCAGGGCTGTGTACTATCGAAAGGAGTATCTATGACAAAGGATATGAAGCTTTCCGCAAGCGATAAAAAGGTGCTTTTACAATTCGGTTATTGTGAGCAAGATTTAGCCCAAATTGAAGAGGCTATAGAAAAGACCGAATATATTTTGTGCGACAGGAACGGGAATGGCGAAAAAAAGATTTCGCCGCTTGAAGCGCAGAAAAGACTGTCTCAAAAAAGCTTTTTGTCAGGGCTTTCAAGGAGTGCTTTTCATGCTTCCGCTGCAAGGGAGTACGGGAAAAGGAAAACCATATTTTTTGATAGCCGTGCACTTTGGAAGTAGAAAGGAACAGAGCCGGCACAAGTCGCTTAATAATGCGCCGGTTATTATAGAGGTATAAATTATGTGTCAATTAGCAAGAAGATTAAGGGAAAATGCAGGGCTTAACCAAGAAGAACTGGCTGAAAAGCTTGGATGTAGCCAAAGCCTAATCTCACAGTTTGAAAACAGCAGCGGGCACGGCATTATACAGCCGACGCTTTTCCGCTATGCTGAATATTTTGGCGTGGATGTCAAGTACTTTCAATGCGAAATCCCTGTAATGGCAAGGATGTACGGAACTGAGGCAGCGACAGAGAAGGGCTTTTATCCCTTTAATGAAGTTTCACATCTTCATTCAATTCAAGAATATGCAGACGGTTACAAAAATGCTCTTGCCGAAATCACCACAAATAATCCAGTCTTACCAAAGGCGTGCAAGGAAGCATTTTTAGAAGGATATACAGAGCAGCTGTTTGGTATGCTCAAACATAATTTTTATAGGATGTGCGAGGGGTAAAAAAATGACTAACAAGGCGATAAAGCGAGTAATGATAAACAGAGAAACAAAGCGCGTAACCGTGCGTTACGAAAGCGGAGATATAAAATGCTATAAAAAGCTCCCAAAGACCGCCATTTCCTTTATGGAGCGCGGGGATGTAATAGCAGATAACAACAAATATCAGAATGTAACAGTCTATAGGAGAGCGTAAATGATTACGATAAATAAAAGCGAAAGCCTTTTAACTTCTTGCAATTCTTGCAATACCCAAAAGGACAATATGGTGATAACAGTCAAGGCTACAAATAGCTTAGGGCTATCAGTAAACGGCGGGTTCATGCTCTGCCTTTGCAAAGACTGTGCAAGAGAACTTGCAAGTAAGTTAAATGAAGAACTCGAAGAGCCGTGTGGTAAAATAAAGAAATATATAGTTTGTAAATATATAGTTCGTATATGTTTTTCGGACGGTTCCCGCCCCGAATATATTGCAAATGGCAAGTCATACACGATGCAAGGCGAAACATTTGTGCCGTTTACTACAGACCAAGCTAAAGCCCGTAGGTTTTCTACTTATGCAGCAGCTAAAAAAGCGAGTATGCGAAGAGGGGCAAACATGGATATGGGTTCTCCCGAAATTGTAGAGGTGGTAGAATGACACAAAAGAAGAAATGTTTTTCTTGCCTGCACTGTGAAATGTGCCGGTGGATAGACGAAGTGCATCAAGACGGATGCGACTTTTACGCAGAGTCCGCAGAGCCTTGCGAGGATGCGGTAAGTAGAAAAGCCTTGCAAACAGCTTTGATTGATGAAGAACTCGACCAAGTACAGGGTATATCGGGCAGAGAACTGTGCCAAATTGTTGAGGCACTCCCAACCGTTCAGCCGAAAGAAAAGGTCGGGCATTGGTCAGATTGCGGAGAGCGTGAGCCTTGGTGTAGGTGTTCAGAATGTGGTAGAAGAGTTTGGGGCGGCGCAAATCATTATTACCCTAACTGCGGTGCGAAGATGAAAGGAGAATGAAAATGATTGTGAAAGATTGCGATAACTGTGGCAAGCGATATTGCGGTAACGCCCTTTGCTTTGCAAATGAATATTGCGAATGGATGCCACTAAATACCGATGAAGTAAAGGTTGGCGATGAAGTAATTGTGCACGGAATTAAAGGTATAGTAGTGCAAGAACCTTGCGCTATTGGTGCAGACAAAAAGTTGTTTGTAATAGTTTGGTATGGTCAACACATGTCAAGTAATTCATTGGAAAATGTAAGACTAACGGGCAAGCATTATCCACAAATAGTAGAAGTGCTTGAGCAGATGAAAGGAGAAAAGGAATGTTAATCATAGATGCAAAGAACCCGAAAGGTTGTGATGATTGCCCTGTATTTGACTGGGACAAAGAAGTTTGCAAATAGCTGAAGAATATAAAAAACGTTTGAAAACAGTAGAAGAATACAAAGAAAGAGAGAAATAAATATGACAAAAGCAGAAATAAGAGATTATATCAAAGAAGAGCTTGCAAAAGAAGAGCCAGAAATCTATCTCGATGCAGATGACTACAAGGTAATTCTTGAAGCACTCTCTGTAAATCCTTGTAAGGATTGTGCGAGCAGAGCAGCAGTAAAAGCTATGGAAGAAGTTATAACATTAAAGTCAACCCAAAAAACCAACGATAAGCTCCTTAATTTCATCGAGGACAACTATCCAACCGCAATAAGCACTGATTGGGAGAAAGGATGCGCATACGTTTTAGACGAGGTTGAAAAGATTGTAAAGGCAGAAGGGTAAGGTGTGATATGGAAATTATAACAAGATTAAAAACGATTAAATTGTCCGAAGAGGAAAGAAAAAAGATAGAGGATGCTACAGATATCCTTATAAAAGTAATGTACGAAATAGACGATTGTTCTTGTCTTTTTGGGTACGACAATACAGACTGGGACAAAATTTGCAAAGGCTTAGAGAATGTAGTAGTAACTGGTAAGTTTGAAATTGAATAGGAAGTGAGGGATGGATATGGAAATTACAACAAGTAACGAATGGTATAAAACAATACGCGCTGCAATCTATGCAGCTTTTGAAATGAAAAGCAGAGGAACTATTATGTATTTCACCGACATTAAAGAAGAAATCACATGGGACGAGGTAATTGCTAATTTGATTGAGAGCCTTCCGCCGGAAATGCAAGACGAATACAAGCCATTGAGAAAGTGAGGTAAAAAAATGAAAAAGATACGGTTGTTCTCCACCAAAGCAATAAGGTGGATTAAAGAGGAAGAATGCCTCGGAAGAATGCATGATGCGGAAATGAACGATTTGATAACAGACTTGTGCGATGTTTTGCACGATTTGGAATGGTGGCAGAGCGGCGATAGTTCAGAAGAGTGTTATAGAGATACGCTTGCAAAGTTCAAAGCCAAGTGGTTTAAAGGCGACAGACAGGAACGCTTGAAAGGATATATTGATGAACAGATAAGTATTATGAGAAGTCAGTTATATGCCTTGATAGGGGAGCCACAGGAAAGTGAGTAATAAAATGTCTTTCACAAAAGATTATTCAAAACTGCATACAAGTCGATATATAGGACTTTGTGATGCAATAAAGCTTTATGGGAATGAGAATGTATCGTTCTTTCCACCAAACTATGAGAAAGAGGGACAGTGCCCTTGGTGTGGCGGCGAAGTAAAAAATACTTACAATGAATAAAATAATCTCTGCTCGTAAGAAGTGGAGATTTTTTATTCTCGGGAAAACCTTTTGCTGATGCGTGTAAGCAAAGGGGATTTTTTAGCACGCGGAAGGGAGAAAAGAAAATGAGCAAGCTTATTTATTGGCTCTGGCTTAGAACTAAGCCATGCCACAATTGCAAAAAGTGTGTCTTAAAGGGGCAGATACACTTTTGCATGGCAGTAAACGCCCCTATACCCGATAGCACCGATTATAGTGTTTGCGGGCATGAAAAGCGTTAACTAATAAGCAAAACCTACTTTCTCAAAAGGTAGGTTTTTGCATTTATTGTCTTTCCCTTGACAAAGCCTATTTTTAGAAGTACACTATAAGCATATAAAGAAAGTAAAACTATCCTTGCGGGGATAGTCTTTTTTCTTTATCGGTTAAGGAAACCTTTCTGTATCCACAGACAGAAAGGTTTTTCTTTTTGTGTCTGTGGAGTAAGAAAGGAGAAAGGAAATGAACAAGACTGATATTTTCTTTCTGAAAGTTGTCGCCGCTATTGTAGGTGGTAGCTTAGTAGTTGGCGGTTTCTATATCGGCATAAAGCTGATAGAAGCCGCGTGCCTTGAAGCACTGTCGCAGGCGCTCGCTATCATTTGATAGCGCGACTACACCTTGGGGGCTTAAAGCCCCTTTTTTATTTCATAAAAACTTGACAAAAGCGGAAATGCGTGGTATAATATAAAAAATAAACGAAAGGAGAGTTTCTTATGACATTCACAGGCGCATATATTGACGACGGAAACTTTACAACAGTATATACTGAGGACATGAAGATTGTTACTATCCCAAATAAGGACAGTAAGCACTATACTGTTACTTCGGTGGGGGAGAAAATGCAGTCATCCGGCGAAGCCGTTACAAGAGAAATGTTTTATAAACAGAAACTCTCTTGTGAGCACTACGGAAAGATTACCGTGTAAAAGAAGAAAGGAAACAAATCATATGAAAACAAGAACATTAACTGTTTTACTCGCCTTATTGCTGGTATTCGCATTTTCTTTTGGTGCTTCTGCTTATGCAGGCACCACTTTCACTGATACAAACGATGCAGTAGCGGTAAGAATGTGCGAGCTTGGTATCGTAAACGGATACCCCGACGGCACATTTAATGGCTTAAAACCCGTAACCGCAAAGGAATATGTGGTGGCTCTTGGCAGACTCGGATACGGAACTCTTAACGGAGAAAATTGGTATCAGCCATATATCGACAAGCTGATTAAGGATGAAGTATTACCGGCTGCTATGTTCGAGGGTGAGGAAATAGACCAGCCTATTGCAAGGCAGCAGTCAGCGGTGCTCCTTATCAATATGGCAAAACATCTTAATGTGCTGCCGGAAGTTACGGATGCGGACTTTGAAAAGACAAAGGCTACAGTAGGCGATTATGATATTATCTGCTGGCGCTGTCAAGAAAAGGTCGTAAAGGCTCTTAACCTTGGGTATGTGGCTCTTGACAAGGATGTTTTTCATCCCGATAGAAGCATAACAAGATTTGAAATGGTCGATATGCTGAATAATTTGGCGTGTGCAGGCTCTTTTTAAGCAGGGTAAGGGAAATATGGTAGAGAACATTGATACGCTTTATAAGGTCTTTTTGGGGCTTACAGTAGGGTTTATCCTCGTTCTGTCTGTGGTTCTTATGGATATGCGAGGAAGTGACGAAAAAAGGAAGGAAAGTAAACTCGGAAAGTTTATAAGTTTTATAGGCTTAATTACACTCCTTGCAGCAGTATATGTTATCTTAAAGACCTATGTATGGTCTTGACTATTGACAACAAAAATCCCATGTGGTAATATAAACTCATAAAATAAAGTAAACCTCGGTATTTTGCCGAGGTTTTACTTTTATCGGATACAAAGACCTTTCTCAATGCGCGGCAGAGGAAGGTTTCTTTTTTATGACCGCGCAATAAGGAGATACAAAATGAAAAATAATGAGGAAAGAAAATTGTTCTTTCACTTTGTAAAAGTAGAAGAACAAAAAAATGAGAACTGCACCGCCCCGGTTCTCGGGAACAACAAGGTATATGACATTATACCTTGTGCCTTTGAAAAGGACGGAACCCCAGTAGCTTATGAATGCTTCTGGGGACGCATCTCAGAGGGTTACTGCTTTGGTAACCCCAGCGCATACGCTAAGATGCGGTCGAAGAAAATCTTGGCGCAGAGCCTTGCCGAGACAATTAAGTCTCGTTTGGCTCACGGCTACAAGGACATGACCTCGCTCGTTACCGTTGACGAGGGACAAGCAACGGACGAGGCAAAGAAAGACCGCTTTGCCTCGGTAAAAAATAGCAAGGTAAAAGGCTTATTTAACAAGCTCTTTGACCTCGCTCGCGGTGTTGTGGCTGGGATATTTAAGTCTCAGACCATAACAAAAAAGCAGGCGCTTTTCGTAGAAGCCCTGCTAAACCAGATGTCGCTTGCGACATCCGTAGAGGACTTTAATACTTTGTATAAGAAAGTTCTCTACGCTGTGCCAAGACAGGCGCACAGTGTTGAGGGCGTTTTCGCCCACAAACAAGAGCAGTTCGCTCCTATCATAGATAGAGAGCGTGCGCTGCTCGACAATCTCCGCACGGTCAGCGGGGATGAAATAGAAACTGAAATCGGGGACAAGTTAATCGTCTCCGACGAGGTTTCGGAAAGGGACATAACCCTTATCAAAAAAATGCTCGGCTCACACGCAGCCGAGTATAAAACGGCGTGGAAGGTGCAAAATCTGGATGCCGACCAGAAGTTTGCTTCCTTCAAAGCCACAAACAAGGTTACAAAGACAACCTTATTGTGGCACGGCACTCGCGGGGAGAATGTATTATCTATTCTCCGCACGGGCTTAAAACTTCACCCGCAGGCGAAAACAACCGGCAAGATGTTCGGTTGGGGCATTTACTTTGCCCTGTCTGCGGACAAAAGCCTTGGCTACACCGACGGTGGTCGGTGGGCGCGCGGCGCGAGACAAGAGTCTCGCTACCTCATACTCAATGAGGTAATAACTGGTACTGAGTACCAGTTACGCACCCCGCAGGACTACTGCAAGAGGTATCAGTTTAACTCCTTTAAGGAGTTGAACACCTCTTCGGTATCGCAAGGCTGTCATTCCCTTCACGCTTTCGGCGGGCAGGGGATGCAGCTTAAAGCCGACGAAATCGTTGTTTACGACGAGGCACAGGTTAGACCGCTGTTCCTTGTGGAACTCGAATAATCTGAGCAGCTCGGAAATCGGCAGAAGAAACCTCACACTCATTTGTGTGGGGTTTTTTCGTTGAGATTTCAAGGATTTCACTTGACAAAACGATAAAAATATGGTATAATATATACATAAGCTAAAGAAAGATAATTTGAAAGGAAAGGGTGCAATATGCCTGTAATAAGCAAACTGACAAACTTAGATACCTTAAACGATATTATTTCTGCAATCAAGGAATATGCAGACAAGAGAGGGTATACCGCTGTAAGCATTCTGAAACTCGAAGATAATTCAGAAGATGATATAGCCAATACTCGCTGGGATGTCGAAATCGTGTATCTTGCCCCGAACAATAGTAAAACTCTCACATGGCAGAAACTCTTATATCTCAAAGGTCAGCTTATGGATGCAAAAGAGTTTCATGCACGCCATAATGAGTTTTACCCTAAAAGTCCGTGCTCTCATAAGTCCTGTTCTCACACTTGTTCTCACTGTGAAAAGGAAGAGGAGCACACGGACGCTTTTACCATAATCGAGGTAGAGTTCCCGACAAAGAATGGCGGGTATAATCCGCATGGAAGAAAATATAACTATGTAACGCTTTTAAGCCTTTGCATAGGTGATGAAGTATTCGCTCCTACCCGCTTTGGTAATAGCAAGGCGAGAGTAACGAGGGTAAATGTCCCGCTTAGAGAAATCTATGATGTGAACTTTGATGACCTTTTGGAAGTTGAGGAAATCTATAAAGGCTAATTGACATTCGCCATAAAAAATGGTACAATAGCATAAAATAAAAAGTAAGTCTGTCTGTTTAGGCAGACTTTCTTTTTTTATCGGTATAAACCTTTCTGAAAAGCACGGGCACAGAAAGGTTTTTTATTTTGCCTGTGCAGAAAGGGGGTAGCTATGAATAACCCCATATCCAAAAAGGAAATCGCTGAAATTATAATCGGCGATTTTCTCAAAAACCCTACACAGAAGGGACGGAACATTTTCGCCGACTGTCCTTTCTGTGGGGCAGAAATGAGAACGCATAAGTTCTCGTTAAATCCCGAAAAGGGAGTGTGGGGTTGTTTCCGCTGCCATGCCGAAGAAGAAAACGGCGGCGGCGTGCTCGCTCTCTATTCCGAGTTAGCTCTCGGGATGTCGGTAGAGCAGGCAACCCCCAAAGAGGTTTACCGCAATCTTCGAGAGAGGATTAGCGGTGGGACTACCTCTATAAAGAAAGCCCCAAGGGTAGTATGCAACCCTAATGCATACAAGGAGATTACTCCGGCAGAAGATAATGTCTGCCACAAGGCATATGCAACTTTGTTGCAGCTGCCGTGTTTGTCCCTTACGGGGCAGCACGCAGGCAATCTCAGAAGGAGAGGACTCTCCGAGACTGCGATTATTGGAAACAAATATCGCAGTTTCGAGGCAAAAAGAGTCCTCGAAACTTACCCGCAGTATCGCGGAGTTCTTTCGGGCGAAGAGCTTGGAAAACTCGCAAAGCTGGCGGGTAAGAATATTCCTCGCGAGACTTGGGAAAGCAGACTCGCACTTGGAGAGGAATGTTCAAAAAAAGCGGCTACTGAGAGAGTCGCAGGGTTCTTTACCCTTAATGGCAAACACTTTGCCAATCTTTCAGAGGGAATGCTCATTCCGACAAGGAACCTTAAAGGCGAAATAGTCGGAATGCAGACAAGGAAAGATAGCGGGAGCCTCCGCTATGTTACCTTGTCAAGCGCGGATTTTGGTGGCGTGAATACCGGCGTAAGCCGTGTTCATGTTCCACGCGGCTGCGCTTGGAAAGCCGGCGTTCCCGTCCTCATTACTGAGGGGGGCTTAAAAGCCGACATCATCAAAGACCTTGCAAAAGGTGAAGTGATGGTGCTGGCAGTAATGGGTGTAAACAACACCCGTGAGCTTTTAAGCTCTGTTCTTCCGGCTCTCAAAGAGCAGGGAGTGAGGAATGTCAAGGACGCTTTCGACATGGATAAGGTTTGCAACCTTAATGTTGCAAAAGCGCTTGACACTCTCACAGGGGAAGTTCATAAACTTGGACTCTCTTTAGACCACCTTGTGTGGGATGAAGAGCACGCACAGGAAAAGGCGTGTCCCCTTGTTCTTGCTTGCGATAAGGCTGGGGTTAAACCCCAGTGCGACTATGATAACATCTATGATGTTATCCATGGTTGCTGTTTAGCCTTAAAACAGGCAGGCATCCCTCTTCCCGAGGGTACTTCCGAGTGGCGCTCAGAAGAGAAAGGTCTTGACGACCACCTTCTAAGCCTCGCCAAAAGGCTCGGAAGAAGATAAGGGGTGGGCTTTCCACCACCCCTTATCAAAAAGGGAATGCTTAATAGAGGGTGCAAAGGCACTCTGTATTAAACACTCTCTTGACAAAGTAAAGAAAGTGTGGTAAACATATAGTGTAATATTACAGCTAAAGAAAGGAGTACTCTATGGTAAACAAAAAGCAGCATATCGCTTTTGTGATGTTGCTTGCACTCATGCTTGTCTTTGCTTTCTCGGTATGCGTATTTGCAGACGAGGTTGCAAGCGGCGGCGGTTTAACGCCGGAAGGTGCAATTGAAGAGGGTATAGGTGCAGTATCCGAAAAAGCCTACAACATCATAAAAGTAGCAACACTTGCAGTTGCAGTTGTGTTTTTTGCCTATAACGCTTTCAAGGCAATCCTTGGTGGCGAAAAAGGTATGGAAAACGCAAAGAGGAATATGTACTATATCGGCGTTGCGGTAGTAATTGTTTTCCTTGCGCCTATGATAGTAAATGAAATCTATCAAATGATGGGTAATTTAACAGCGGAGCAGGCGAACAACATATTCCACCAAAAAACACCATAAAAAAATCAAAGGCAAATGCCCCCAAAGTATTTGGGGGCTTGTTTTTCAAAGAGGAAATTATGAAAACGAAAATTATAACCATTTTGGTATTAACTATATTAACCCTTACATCTGTTTCTCTGCCGGACTTCACAGAAGAGTCTTTTGCAGTTTCAGATGCGGCTTACGAATATACAGGAAGCGATATAGTAGGTTCAGACGGTGTTTCGTATGCAAGCTCCGTCTATAAAATATTTAATCTCGGACGGAAAATAGGCATAATGTTTGCCGTCCTCGGGCTTGCGTTATCCGGCTTTAGATGCGTTTTTGGCGGTGAAGAGGCTTTTGAGAGAGAACGCAAAAGAATAATTATTCTCCTTACCATAGGTGTTACACTCTTTGCCGTTCCTTATGCCTTAAAACTTGGCATATCAATAGGTCAAAAGTACGGCTGGAAACCACATTAAAGATATAGCGTTTTGTAGATATATTGATAAAACGATAAAACTATAAATTAAGAAAGGTATAAAAATGTTTGAAGCCTTAATTTCAACACTTATAGAAAGCTGCGGGCAGCTAATAGATGTCGTATGTACGGTAATGCTCAAAATGATGTCGTGCAATCTTTCATCTTTTCTTGAATATTTCCCGTTCCTTGATGTAAGCTACACAGTATTCCAGACAATCGGAATAGGTATAGTTCTTATTATCGCAGTAGTGGAAACGAATAAGTTTGCATTTGCAAACGAGGAAAAACTAATGGATACACCGCTCTCTATTATTGGCGGCAGTTTATTTGCCGGCGTAGGTATTTTTATGGGCGGGTATCTTTGCGAACTTATAACAAACCTTGCAAACATTCCGTTTAATTATTTTGCAGATGCAGATGCGGTAGAATGGACTCCAATTTCGACCTTTAGTAAGAACTTTACAATAGGGTGTTTTGAAGATATAGTGGCAGGCGGTATAGGTGGTACGGCACTGCTTCTTGGTACTTTTCTTTTAATTGCTTTAATTGGATTTAACATTATAAAGCTTCTCCTTGAAGTGTGCGAAAGGTATCTTCTTGTTGGCGTGCTCGCTTTTCTATCCCCGCTTTTCTTTGCAACACTTACAAGCAGAAAGACTCGGGAGATTTTCTCTAAGTGGCTCTCAACACTTATCGGGCAGTGTATATCAATGTCGGTTTCCGCATGGATGATAAGGCTTATTTTATCCGGCTTCGATATAAACGAAAACGGCTCAACTCTTGCATGGAGACTTCTCCTTATTCTTGCACTTTGTAAGGTGGCACAAAGGACTGACGATTATATGCGAGACCTTGGTATTTCTTCGTTTAAGACAGGCTCAAACGAAATGTCAGACCTCATTATGCTCGGCGCTATGCTGGGCGGTGGCAAGAAGTTTGGCGGTGGCGCATCAAAGAGCGCAATCCTTGGAAGCACAGAAGGGAGAAGCGCATCACACTTTGGCGGTATCGTCGGTGGTCTTTCCAATATGGCACAAAAAGGTATGGAAGCTTACAGAAACGGTGCTACCGGCACTGAGATAGGTCGTGCTATGGCTGGCAACTTCGGAAAGGGTGTTATCGGAAATAAGGCAGGCATAAACGCCGCAGCAAATGTTGTTTCCTCAGCTGTAAAAAGTGCAAAAGGAGCAGAGGGAAGCAAACTCGGTGCTTTTACTTCCGACATAGCAAACAACGGTCTTAAAAACTTAAAGGCTGGCTATTCAAATCAAGCGAAAGCGAACTACATGGCTAAGCACGGTAGCGCTGCTGCAAGCAGTGTTATAAAAAACGGTGCATCCACATCTGATGCAAGTGGCAGTGCAGCAAGAAAAGAACACTTAAACGGAGCAAAAGAAGCCTTTGCGAGCAGAGGCACAGGAAACTTATCTGTTGGCGAAAACGAAAAGACAGGAAACAAGTATATTGCTTCTGATGATGCATTCAGAAAGTCTGGTCTTTCGGTTGTGGATAGAGGAAACGATACATATTCAATAGAGGGCGATACACCAATGGTAGCGGACTATATCGGCAATCACTTCTCAGACAGTGGCGATATGGCAGCCGGCGCAGTTCAGAACACTATAAATACAGCGAACAGCACCCTTGCAGAAGAAACGCTCCTTTGTACCGATTATACGCTTTCTGGTAATGACGAAGGTGCAAGCTCTCTCCTTGAAAGTGCCTTTGGCTCTGAGAACATTACGGACGGTAAGGCAAGCAGCTTCACAAATGTAAGTGCAGAAACAATTGACGGCGCAAGGGTTATCTCTTGTACAGACGAAAACGGCTTTAATTACCGCTTAACCGATAGTTACGACCAGTATCTTAACATTTGTAATGAGAATAACATTTCCATGTCTCACATAAAGCAAATAACAGAGGGTGTGAGAGACAGTTTCAGAAGAGAAAGTGTTCCTCAGCCGGTACATAGCTTTAAGAGTAAGGATACTGGAAAGACTATTTACTCAATAAGAGTCAATGACCCACGACCCTAAAGTGTCGGGGCTTGCGACAGCATTTGAATGGCAAAGAGGATAAATAATGGCAAGAACAGGCTATAGTGAAGATACAAGACAAATAATAGGCAAGGGACGGGAAGTTTATAAAGACGGAAAGTCCCTTGCAAAAGCTACAGCAAAAGCGGCAAGCGGAAATGTAGTGGGCGCGGTAGCGGAAGTAGTAAAAAATCCACACCTTGCCCGCAATATTTTCATTGTCGCATTTTGTGTTATTTTCCTATGTGCTTATATGCTTATGGCTCTGCCTCTTTCAGTATTTGAGTCTGTCGGGGACTATGTAGCAGAAACGATTGACGAGTGGGAAACGGGCGTATATTCAAGCACAGATGATTTTCTACTTGCCGCGCTGACGCAGACTGTAAAGACAACCGTATCCGTCGTCGGGGACATTGTGGGCTTGGTGATGCACCCGCTTGATACCATAGGAAAAATTAAAGACAGGATGAAAGGGGTGGTATCCAGTAATACCGAACTGTCAGATGCAGATAAAGCCGTATCAGACAGTAGTTATTTTGTAATGGGTTACAAAGAAGCGCTGGCAGACGAATTAAATACAAAAGTCCTTGCAGTAGAAAGCAAATTAAATACCCGCCGAGAAGAAATAAGAGGGGCTATTCAAGGGAATATTAAGCCTCTTCACGACCAGTTAAGGGCATACGCAAGCGCTCACTATAAAGGCTTTAACGAAATAAAGACTCATGTTTATATAGGGACAAATACGCAAATTACAACAGAAGAAGCACTTAGGATACTATCGCTTCATACAGTACAGTTTGACAGTAACCCAGACGAGGCAAGGATAGGAAACTTTAATAAATACCTTGGCTATAACAAAGAGGGTATGAGTAAAGAACATTTTAAGGTTTCAAACTTTGATGCGGACTTTTCGGTGCCTAAATGGGCTGGCTCCTTTATGCCTCAGTACCTAATAGAACAAAGACAAAAGGAAAAAGAAGTCTTTGGGAAAGTCGTAACAGATTACTCAAAATATTCTTGTGCGCTTTCTGACCTTGCTATCGTAGTTTCGGCACCAACCATAGAAAACTGCGATTATCACAAAGAGACGGAAACAAGGTTTGTCGGTTATGATGATAAAGGAAACCCAAAATATAAGACCGTGATTGTTCTTGTAGCGACCTTAAACATTGATATAAATATAAGAGACACTATAGACCTATGCGAGATTGCGACGCTTTGGAAGGGAGACCTTGCAGGCGACGGTCAGACATCAAATGTCCGTGCCGGCAGAGTGTCGGTGCTTCGAAATCAAGAGGGAAACTTTGTATCTAAATCGTGGATGAAATCGCCTGTAAACTGTAAAATCGCAATTACTTGTCCGTTTGGCGATACTAAGTTTCACACAGACCATATCCACGCCGGAATAGATATAGGTATCCGTGAGGGCGATAGAAACAGCCAGCCTGCAATTTGTGTTGCAGAGGGCGAGGTAATTGTATCGGCTTGGAATAACACAAGAGGCAACTATGTTGTCGTAGACCACAAGAACGGATACTGTACCCTTTATCAGCACCTTAAATGCCGAAATGTAGGAGTAGGGGATAAAGTAGATGAAAACTCTCAAATGGGTATAATCGGAAATACGGGGCACTCAACAGGCACGCATCTTCATTTCGAGATAAGAAAAGGGCATTGGAAAACCGGCGAGGCTATAGACCCTGCAAAGTTCTTTACAATTACAGACTAAAGAACTTGACAAAAGAAACAAACCATAATAAAATAAACATAGAAAAAGTCGCAAGAGTGCGGCTCGCGAAGATAGTTTTTAATGAAAACCACCCTGCTTGTCCCAGAGTGGTTTTCGCTATTATTTAGAAATCATAACAATAATCGTTATGACTTGAAGCAACAACGAACATGACTCGTATCGAGTCATTTGCTAATCTCCTTTCTGTAGATTGATACAATGTATCACCACCCTTCGGAAAAAGCAAGCCACTCTCTCTTGCGACAATCTTATTATATCATAAAACACATGAAAAATCAACAAGGTAGAGGGTTTTATCGTTGACTAAATATAAAAAATATGGTATTTTGTAATAGTAAAACAAATAATAAAAGCGAGGTAAATAATGCAAAAGACAAAAGTAATACCTTTGGTGCTTTGCCTTTTTCTTTCGTCAGTATCTTGTTCCTTTGCCACAATAGAAAATGCCTTTTCTGAGGATTTGGCGACCATGCAAAAGGAATATGAAGAGGAATATTCTTGGAATAGCAGCCTTTACTACGAAAGGGAATGGAACTTTACCGCAACAGGACAAAAGGTTACAGCAGCCGGTATGAAAGTGGAAACCGAAACCACAACCGAAACTATAGAAATGGAGCGAAAAAGAGGGTATCAAGACTACTACCTTGAAGATAACCTTTATTCTACGCTTCTCACACTCGGGCTTACAGAGCTGGAACTTTTCGAGGGGATAGAGTATAACCCACCAAAAGAGGCGGCAGCAATAGCAAGAATTGCGAAAAAAGAGATAAACAGCTATTCAAAGGATAAGAACGGAAACAACAAGGCAAAATATAACTTTTGGCTTTATGACGAAAACCTCTTTGCTAAAATGAGCGACAGCGTAACGGCAAGTAAAGACTACGACTTTAACACCACCTTTGTTTCTTGGTGTATAAATGAGTCTGGACTATTAAGTTACAATAGCCAAATAAAGACCGGCAATATATATCAGCTTTATGCTAATCTAAAACTGGAGAACGAATGCAAAAGGTTTTCGGATAGCCTTGTAGCAGGCGGTACATACTATATACAAACAATCGGGGATGTTGTGTTCTTTGCAAATCCCGAAAGACCGACAGTTTTAACTGCGGTAGGGATTGTTGCATCCGCATCTGAAAACAGCATTTCAATCGTTCTTGCAGATATGCCGGATAAAAAGGGGAGTACAGGAAAGGTTGAAAAAAAGACCTATAAAAAGGGTAGTGTCCCAAAAGAACTTCTTTCGGGGCAAAGTATATGCCTTTCAAAAGCAGTAAAAGGACAGGCGCTAAAAGGTATATAGCCTTGACAAGAGGATAAAAATATTGTATTGTTTAATCATAAATAGAAAGTAAGACTTGCGATTTGCAAGTCTTTCTTTTTATATCGGTATAAAGACCTTTCCTTTGCGCAGTAGGGAAGGTCTTTTTTCTTTGACTGCGCATTAAAGGAGAAAAAAAATGGCAACTGAGAACACAAAAAAGAAGTTCTTATTCAAAGGGAGTATTATTTCTCCCTTCGGGCAAATTATCCATAGGAATTGGACGACAGAGACATGGGCTGTCTCTCCAAAAAAAGCCCGCTCAAATTTCTGCTGGCAGGCAAAGCAGCTTGTCGGCAGTATCACTCATGGATACACCATAGAAGGTGTTATCTATGAGGACACTCCGCTCGGAAACGGGTGGAGCGTAAAACAGGGTTGCACTACCCTGTATCCGGCGGTAAAATAGTGCAGGGCAGGCGGTTAAAAGACCGCTTGCTTTTTAAGTGCTTGACATAGGAAAAGAACTATGGTAGAGTATATACATAAAATAAAGTAAATCGTGTCCTACGGGGCGCGATTTTCTTTTAAGTTCGGATAAAACCTATCTATGCCCCGCAGATAGGTTTTTTATTTTATTTGCGGGGAAGGAGGAAAAGAAAATGGCAAAGAATAAGTTTCAGACCGCCGAAGAATACGCTTCGGCGCAAATTAGAGAAATCGAAGCTCGCGATATGGACGCTCGCAGTGAGCGTTTTCGCGAGGAAGAGGCTTTTATTAACAGCCTCTTTAACAAGCGCGGGCAAGTAAAGACGCTTCGCGCGAACACAATCGGTGAATTTAATGATTACCACGGCTGGGAATTAGATTACTAATTCTTTAGCTGTGCCCCGTGTGATATATTCACTCGGGGCGATTGTTTTTTATAAGGCAATAAAAAAGCAGGGGAGCAAAAATCCCCTGCATCATTTATTTCGCATAAGTTCACTTTTGCGAAAAAATAGGTGTGTCTCTCGTAAAAACTGGGTAATTTTCATAGTCCTCATGGTTTTCCGGCACTTTTTCTTTTTCTGTGTTTGACTCTCTATCAAAGAAAAACGGCGCAACCGTGAACATAACTTCCATGAACTCGTAATCGTCATAACCAAAGATGTCTTTGTTAAGCTTCTTAAATCCGTAAAGGATAATCTCGGTCATGTAATCCCTTGTCATTGGGAAAAGACTCTCCCCATAAAAACGCGCAAGACCGTCGTAAACTTTCTTTATTTCGTCCTCACTTGCCGCAAGGAATGTTTCCTTAACCTCTTTGTAGAGGTCTTTTCTAAAGCTCGCAATATAGGTATCCGTCCACTTGCGAATATAACCCATATCACGATACGGGCTTACAAGCTCTGTTTTGAGTTTAGAGCCGTTTTTATAAGCAGAGAAACCAAACTTATCAGCGCCGTCAAAAAAGAGCCAGAAATACATTTTTATGCCCTCAAAGTCCTTTTCAACTTCTTCAATAAGCTTTCTGAACTCAGACACATCAAGTTTAACGATAAACTTGAATGGTTCCTTTCTTTCGATAGTGCCGATTAACTTTGACCTATCTATCTGGTAATCATATTCTTTTCCTTCGATTTTGAATGTAAACATATCTTTAACCCTTGTCTAACGAAAATCTCTTATGTGGAGTGCCTCTATTAAAGCATTCTCTCGCTTCTTCTACTTCGTGTTCTACTGCCGCAAAGATTTTTTCTATATCTTCGCTTGTATATTCATAATAAGCCGTGTTTGAGAGCTTAGAAAGGCTTCGTATCAAATGAAGAAGCTTGTTTGTACGCATTCCCGCCACATTCTTAAACCTTTCTCTCTTTAACATTTTGCTTTCGTGTTCCATTTTTTAGTCTCCGTTTCTGTTATTCTGTGAACTCTCCGTTTTCCCAAAAGCCTCTACCCTCTTGTCTTGCCACATCTTCGTTATAAGAAAAAAGCTGCGCATATTTTGTGTTTGGCTCTATTTCCATTACTCTCGCGTATCCGTTTTCAACAAGGTATGCATTTACCATTATATCGTCTACATAGACATAGGCAAGAAGCCTGTCGTACTTATCATACTTTTCGGTATCATATTCAAGCGCCACCTTCTTACCTTCAAGTAAGTCTTTTGTAATCTCGCTTGCCACTGCCCCGCTGCTGGTGTTCTTGCTTTCGTCTGCGTGTACACTTTCCGGCGTATCAATTCCGATAAGGCGAACCTTTTCTTCACTTCCGTCGATATTTACTATTATTGTATCACCATCGACCACCCTCTCGCATAAAAACGGCTCTGTTTTGATGACTTCTACCGGCGCTTCCTCAGCCGGCTTTGCAAGGAAAAAGGCAGTAAAGATAATGAATGTGCAAATAAACACAAATGATATTTCTTTTACGATATGCATTCTTTTATTCATTTTTCTACCCTTTCCTTAATAATCTTTGCAAATGTCGTGATATGAGCCACAACCTTTATTTGCGCAATACTTACATGGTACTACTGACATTTTACATTATCTCCTTTATACTTACTACGCTGCCTTCAAATCCGAGGCTGCTTATATCACCGAGCCTGTATACTTCCTTTGAAAGCACCGACCTATCTATAATAAACTCGACAACATTTCCCGTTTTCTCCATATAGGAGTTTGTTTTATCGGTATGTCTGTCTGACTTATTATCGCCTAAAGCTGCTGTGAAGGTCTTGCCACTATCAAGCATAATTTCATATCTTGTCCCAATACTTTTACCAAAGTGGGAGCCAAGAGCAATAATATAATCGTCCCCTACCCTTCTAAAGCCGAGTGCGTCGGTGCGGGCTTTACTTTGGAGCGCATATGCATCTGATGTTTTATCCGTTATACTGCGATAATCCATAAATGCCTTAAAAGACGAGTCTACATCTGGGACAGAGTACTCTATATAGGAAGTGTTTTCGCTATTCGCAAAAACGATTTCAGCCGCCGCCCTATCGTCCTTTTCTATATTTTGTGGCGCAAAGGTAATAGCAAATGATACAAGAAAGACAGTAGTAAGCCTTGCTATGTCGAGCGCATTCTTTTTAATTGTAATTTTCAAGGCTAAAGCCCCCTTTCTCTTATTCTTTTACATTATAATTATACCACACAATCACAAAAATGTCAAGAAAGTAATTGACAAAAGACAAAAAATATGTTATTATAGCGATAAGCTGATAAGGTAATTTATCGACAAAGCAATAAAATGATATTTTATAGACAAAAGGATAAAACAATATGTCAACATATGTAAACAAAGAAAAGGGAAAATTATTCAGCCTCGAAAGTCTCGACGCTCCTACCCTGCTTCGCGAATATCTTGACTATCTCTTTTCGATTAAAGACCAAACAGAAAAGACGGTAACAACATATTACATTCAGCTGCGCATCTATATGCGCTGGTTAAAGATGCAGCGTGGAGAGTCTCTTCGTGCAGAAGATATTGAGAGAATAACAATATCTGATGTAACCGAGAAAGAAATCATATCCGTTACGCCCTATGATATTAACCGTTATATTTCCTACTGCAAAAGCGTTCTTGAAAACAGCGGTAAAACAAGAGCCTTAAAAGTTGTTGCAATCAAGAAGTTCTATGACTATCTTGTAAGGGTACGCCAGCTTCTCGATAAGAACCCGATTGAGGCACTTGATAAACCAAGCGCAGAAAAGAAGCTGCCGGTTTATTTAACAACCGACGAGTGCAGAACACTTTTAAGAAGCATAGACGGGAAAAATGCAGAAAGAGACTACTGTATTATATCAATACTCTTAAATTGTGGTATACGCCTTTCCGAACTTGTCGGAATAGACATAAAAGACATTGAAGAGGACTCCCTTAAAATCTATGGTAAGGGAAGAAAAGAAAGAAAGGTGTATCTTAACAAGTCCTGTAAAAAGGCGGTAGACAAATACCTTGCAGTAAGGAAAACTTACAAAGGCGCTAAAGAAAGCAGCGCACTCCTTATTACAAGCACAGGAAACAGACTTACAGGGCGAAGAGTAGAACAAATCGTAAAGGAACGCCTCTTAAAAAGCGGCATTTCAAAACAAGGTGTTTCTCCGCATAAGCTCCGGCACACATTCGCAACACTTATGTATCAAGAAAGCGGCGCGGACATCTTGGAAATAAAGAACATCTTAGGACATTCTAATCTATCAACAACAGAAATCTATACACACACTACAGACGGCAAAATCCGTTATGCTATGGAGCATAATGTGCTTGCCGATGAAGATGTGGAAGAAGTTAAAGAAAGGACGGAAAAAAAGTGAAAGTAATTGTAATTGCAAATCAGAAAGGCGGTGTAGCAAAAACAACCACCGCAAGAGCGCTTGCAGAAAGCTTAGGAAAGGCTGGAAAGAAAGTACTTGCAATCGACCTTGATGCACAGGCAAACTTAACAGAAAACTGTGGTTTTAATCAGAGCGACGACCTTTATGAAGCATTAAAGGGCGGTAAGAAGCTCTCGGACTGCATCTTAAAGCATGAGCCTTATGATGTGGTTCCGAGTACCATTATGCTCGCCTCACTCGAACAGGAGTTGAGCGGTATGCTCGGACGAGAATTAAAGTTAAAGGAAGCAATCGAGGAAAGCGGGCTTGCCGCAAAGTACAACTATGTGGTAATCGACACACCCCCTGCCCTCTCTGTTATGACAATAAACGCTTTGGTGTCAGCAGATACGGTGCTTATTCCGTCAATGGCAGATATAAACGCAAGCAAAGGTATCGTGCAGCTTGGTAATACTATTGAGAATATCAAAAAGTATTACAACCCAAACCTTACTATCGCCGGCATTCTCCTTACAAGGTATGATGCAAGACTCAACATTTCGAAAGCAAGCTTAGAGGGACTTTCTGAACTTGCTGAAAGTCTTAATACGAAGGTGTTTGAAAATAAAATCCGTGCCAGTGTTGTTGTGCCGGAGAGCAGCTACCTTTCAAAAGAAGTTGGCGTATATGCTCCAAACTCAACTGTAGCTTCCGACTATAACGCCTTTGCAGAAGAGTTCTTAAAGAGAGTGTAGCCAAATCTATTTATAGATAAATATATAAACCGTTTTATCTGCAAAACCATAAAGACATAAAAACAGAAAGGAATACATCATGAGTAATTTCAATAAAGAAAGAGCAAATAAGGCTTTTGAGAGTCTTATCGGAAAAACCGAAGCCGTAGCTCCTATAGAGGAAAAAAAGGCGGCAGAAACAAAATCCGAGCCTCGCAAGACAAAAGAAAAGGTAACAGCGGGCGCAAAGGAAAAGGTAAATCATGTGAATGTTACCTTTTACATTACGCCGGAGCAAAATAAGGCTCTTCGTTACCGCTGTATTGAAGAGGACTGCGATATGAGTTCAATCGTAAGAAAGGCGCTCGATAAGTACCTCAAACTGTAAGCGATTTGGAAAGGCTAAAACGCCTTTCCTTTTTGTTTGACAAAAAAGGCGAAATATGGTACATTCACAATGTAAATTATCGAGCTTATATGAAAGGAAAAAGATATGGATAAAAATAAAATAAAGAAAAACATAGCCCTGTCTATAATCGGCGCAACCCTTCTAATTGCCGGATTTATCGGGGGGGGGTAGCGGAAAATAAGGTTTTTGCAGGTAGTTACTCTGGACAAATGGCTTTTATTCAAACATATCAAAATAGAGGTGTTCAAGGGATATTCACAAGTGATTTTAAGGTTTACAAAGTAGTGCCGGAAACAGGTTTAATAAATAATGTTTTCACACATGGCTACACTGCGAACCAATTTACAATGGGCGATATTCCAAAAATGTTCGACCAGTCTTATCAAGTAAACGATAGGACAGGAAAAATAATAGTATATGAGGGTGAAGGCAACAATGCAGTACCGAAACAATATCTCATAGACAATGGCAATCAGCTTGAAGATATAAAAGACTCCATAAATGTTCTTACCAATGCAGTAAAGGCTATTCCAACAACCATAACCGCAAGTGCAAGCGCAAGTAGCGGTGGCGGTAGTGGTGCAGCCTCAACGGACGATACGCCAATGGTATCAGTAACAGTGAATACAAACTTTGATGTTCCGCTTTCTGTATACGATGATATGCAAAGCGGCACTTCATCTGACGAAAAAGTGCAAGTGGTGAACAGTAATGTAGGCGATAGGCTCATACACTTAAAAGGAAAGCTGACACAGACCGGCATATTTCAGTATAAGATAAACGATAAATACTTTAACATAAAGGTAATTGAAAACCCTACGGCAACAAATGTTGTAGTGAGGTTAGAATAGGAGATACAAAATGAATAAATGTAAACTTTTGACAATTCGGGGGGGGTACGCCATTTAGCCGCTATCTTCCTTGCAATTAGTCTGTTTGCAGGTGGCGTGGTATTTGGAAACTTAAACCCTGCTATGCCTGCATACGCAGATGCGTACATGAGTGCCGAGGACAGTGTATGGCAAACTTCGGGGAACGAGACTTGCTATATAAACTATACAAGTAAGTATTATATAGAGGTTTCTGCTAATAATGGTCGCCTAATGGCTTATGTAAGCTTAAAAGCGGGAGATATACTAACAAGCACAGTTATCGCGGGTGGTGCTCGGGGTGATGTCAGCGGATGTACAAACCCCGATTATAGGCACGCTTTTGTCCATGAAAACGGAGCTGCTGGTTGTCTTGTATCCTTAAATGGAAGCCCTTTAATCGGAGCCGGTGGTAGAACAGGTAATTCTGCGTATTTCAAAAGTAAACCATATACACTTGGAACTGTGCCGGCAACCCCTGTATCTGAAATAAACAACCAGTACTTTTCTTCGGGTGCGGGTGGCAGTATGAATGGTTATGGCGGTAGCGGCTGGGGACTATATGGTTTTTACAAAGGTAGTAATGGTGCAACTATAAATGGATGTGTTGCTGCAATAGCCCCAGATAAAGGTTCTGCCGGCGATTATAGCGACATAGCGAAAATCACTGTTGCTCAATCTGGCTCAAACTACCTTGACACCTCTCGCGCTACTCTCGTATCTGCTCCAAATAACGGAACCGCAGTTTCTGTAACTCTAAAGCCCGTAATCGTAACCGAAAAACAGTCTCTTTCGGGTATTGATGATGGTGTATCGAGGATTGCGCAAAACCTAAATACTATTGCCGGCAAGATTGGCGAATTGAAATCTACGCAGCAGACATTAAATAACACTTTGCAGTCTACCGTAAGCACGATAGCAAACTGTAGCGGCGGTGGTTCTGTTGTAACAAATGTTACCGTAGGAGAAAGTTTCTCAGTATATGCCTCTATGGAAATATCACAAACAGGAACATTTACGGATAGCGGTGTTACTTGCGTGAATAACGACTCACAAGACGGCTATATCAAGTTATCTGGCGCAATAACCACAAGAGGTTCGAAAGAGTATCTGTTCGGCGGCACAAAGGTTGTTATAAACGCCGTAGATGTGCCAAATGGGAGTAATGTAGCGGTAGTTCTTGATTAACTCTTTGTCAAGCATATGTGGAAATATACTTTGCCCTGCATAAGCGGGGCATTTTACTTGACAAAATTATAAAAATATGGTATAATATATACATAAGTTAAAGACAACTGAAAGGAGAAGTCTTATGAGAAATCAAATACTTGGAGAAGCAAGAAAGGCAGGGAGAGGAATAAAGCAGGCAGTAAAGCTGATGAAAACCGTTAACTTTCCAGAGAACATCATCACTCGCTTTGAAAAAGGCGAGGTTACTCTCTCAAATTACGGAAAGTTAGAAATGCTTTCACAAGCAGCAAAAGAACTTGTAGAGAAAGTCGAAAAAGACGGATACCTTGTCTACCATGTAATTTTTCAGCAAAACAAACTTTACATCCTTTATGTATCGCCTTGTGAAGAGGACTGGGACTACGAAATAGCTACAGCGAAAAACGGTTTTCTGCTTTCGGCGTGCCAGAATATCACATATCCCGAATGGTCAGAACACGGAATGGTTGAAGTTAAGCCGTTTGGCGAGGGGGTGAAGCGAGTTGGGTAAAGGAAGATTTGAATACTATCAGCCAAACTACAAAGACATAAAGGACGAAACTGGAGATTGTCAAATAAGGGCGCTTTCAAAGGCATTAAACCTTTCGTGGACTAATACTTTTGACCTCATTATTCCAATTTGTAGAAAACACCTTATTTCTGAAATCTTTTCGGGCTGCCACCCAAAGACAAAGGCGGCTATGAAAGAACTGGGCTTTAAGTATCACGGCGTATATGCAAGGCATGGCGTAAAAAGACCTACAGTAGATAGCTTTGCAGGGCAGCATGGTAAAGGCGCATATATTCTTCGTACAGCCGGTCATGCCGTTGCGGTAAAGGACGGTAAGTATTACGATACTTGGGACTGCGGAAGATGCGAAGTGTATGGATACTATGAAAAAATAGAGGGTTAAGCCCTTTATTTTTTTATTTGCTTATTCTTATACCATTTTATATTTTTATTATTTTATTGATAAATATATAAACTATTAAAACGTTAAATGTATTTATTTACCTTGACTTTTTGCTTGTTTTGTGGTATAATTAAAGCACGAAAAGGTGATAATCAATAAGGTATACAAAGATTTTCTTTGGGAAGGATAGCTAATGGGAAGAGTAACAAGAGAAAAACTTGATAAATACCTCGGTAAAGAAGTGCGCATCCATTTTAAGGACGGGCAAGTAGTATATGGCGTGCTTGGTTTCACGCCGGAGTTTAGTAGCAAATATGGATACAGGAAGCCTAACTATTATACCATAGGCGACCTTTCTTTCAAGGCAAGCCACATACGAAGCGTAATGGCAAAAGGGCTTGCGAGTGATTATGACAATAAAAGGTTAAGACTGTAAACTTATAAATAGTTTTATCCTTCAATCTTTTAATAGCTTTATAGATAAAACGATAAATAGATATACGGAGAAAACGATAATGGAACTTTCGGAAATCGGCGTAACTGAAAAGAAAGAAAAGCAGTTTAATAGCAAGGGAATATATACTGCGGAAGATTTAACAAAATACATTCCGCGTAAGTATTATGACTTTACCAAAATAACAGGAATACTCCCACCAAACGAGATTTCTGTTTTTTATGCTACGGTAAAAGAGGTAAAAGCAAATCATGGCGCTATTCCTGTTCTTTATGCTAAATGCGAAACAGAGGACGGTAAGCTGGTTCAAGTATCGTGGTTTCATCAGAACTTCTTAAAGCCGAAAATCGAAAAGATGACAAAAAGAGAGGTTATCATAGCAGGCAAAGTAACCTACGATAAAGAGTGGCGAAGATACAAAATCGGAACTCCGCTTCTCTTTGATTTCAAGAGTCAAATTGCTATGTCTATTAAACCTGTATATAGCAAGATTAAAGGCATGGCAGACGATTACCTCTATGAGAAGCTTGCTATGGCAATTAAAGCAAGAGACTGCGTTACTGAAACTCTCCCGAAAGAAACCGTTAAAACTCTTGACATTATGTTTCTTAAAGAAGCGCTTTCCGAGATACACTTTCCGCAGTCAATGGAGCGTCTTGAAAAGGCAAAGGAGCGAATGCTTTATGACGACCTTATTTACTTTGCACTCCGTAATGAGTGGAACAAGGAAAACAGCAAAATAAAAAGTGAAATCAAAATAACAAACCTTTCACTTGCAAAGAAAATTCAAGGTAGCTTGCCTTACAGCCTTACACAAGACCAAAGGGCAGCGATAAATACGATTTACAAGACTGCCAACGAGGGCAGGCGCATAAATGCACTCCTTCAAGGTGATGTAGGAAGCGGAAAAACCATAGTAGCTATGCTATCTATGGCTTGTTTTGTTTCCTCGGGCTATCAAGCAGCACTTCTTGCACCGACTAAAATCCTTGCTGTGCAGCACTATAACGATTTACTGGCGTTATTGAAAGACACAGAATATGAGCCGGTCTACTTTGGCGGCGAACTTTCCGCAAAGGACAAGAAAAAGGCTCTTGAAAAAATAAAAAATGGCGAGGCTCGTTTTATTGTCGGGACACATTCGCTCATAGGCAAAAGCGTAGAGTTTGAAAACCTTGGTCTTGCAATCATAGACGAAGAGCACAAGTTCGGCGTGGCTCAGAGAAGAAGAATAGTCGAAATGTCAGAGGGTGGCGTACATTCTATCACAATGTCGGCAACTCCTATCCCTCGTTCCCTTGCAAAAGTAATCTATGGCGATAATATAGAACTTCTGACAATTAAGACAATGCCGCAAGGCAGAAAGCCTGTGAAAACTGGTATTGCAAAGAGTAGAAACCATATCTATTCATTTCTCAAAAAGGAAATTGCCGCCGGACACAAGGCGTATATTGTGTGTCCTATGATTGACGACAACGAGGATATGGAAGATGTCGCATCTGTTGAAACGATAAGTGAAGAATATAGAGCTGCGCTTCCAGATGTAAAAATCGCTACACTTACGGGAAAAGATAAAAAAAATGTAACCGAAGAAACGATAAATGCGTTCAAAAACGGCGACACAGACATACTTATAGCAACTTCTGTAATTGAGGTCGGTGTAAATGTCCCAAATGCAACCGTGATAGTTATATCATCAGCTGACCGTTTTGGACTTTCGTCTCTTCACCAGCTGCGCGGACGTGTCGGAAGAAGCAGCCTGCAAAGCTATTGTGTTCTTGAATGCGAAAAGGCAAAGGACGGAAGCAACGAAAGACTTAATGCTATGGTAAACACCACAGACGGTTTCGAAATTGCAAAAGCAGACCTTAGTATTCGTGGAGCCGGTGATTTTATCGGAACAAAGCAGAGCGGAAACAACAAGTATGTGTCTTTAATGCTGGCATATCCTACCGAGTATCTTAAAGCAAAAGACGAAGCCAAAAAAATACTCGATTTAAGGCTTGAATGCAAAGCACTCGATACTTTTCTCGACGAGAAAGAAAAAGAGGCTCAAATCGAAAAATAGAAGCGTACAAGGCTATATTGGCTTTTGATATAAACTGTGGTCTATGCCAAAAGGCTCAAAGGTCATAGTTTACGGCATTTGTTCAAGATACCCTTGACAAAATAAAAGTTGCAAGGTAGACTTGCTTTAAAGACTTTTATTAAAATTTTTGACTGCCTATATTAAATTTCATTAAAGAGAACATTTAAAAATATTCACCTTGCGGAAGGTAAAAGTTGTCAAAAGTTGTTAGCCGTATTGTATATATTTTGTTATATATTTGTATGGAAGCTGTAAGCAAGTAACCGCAAGGGATTTCAAATAAACTCCTATAACATTTTGGGGAGACTCCTATAACATTTTGGGGAGACTCCTATAACATTTTGGGGAAACTCCCATAACATTTTGGGGAGACTCCTATAACATTTTGGGGAAACTCCCATAACATTTTGGGGAAACTCCTATAACATTTTGGGGCATACATAAAATACGAGGAAGGATATGTTATGCAGAAAGAAATTATTACAACAGTAGCTGTAGGGAATGCATTAACAGAAGTTGCGTTCAAGAACTTTGGCGCAAGTGAAATGAATATTTTTATGACTGTTTTGGCGAAAATGAAAAACCAAGGAACAAGGGATGTGTTCATGGATTTCAACGAACTACGGAAACTGTGCAACTATACAGGAAAAGACAAAAAAAGGTTTATTGAAACTATAAAAACCATAAAGAAAAAAACAGAGTCTCTTGAAATCGAAAAGGACGGACTGCTTATTTCATTTTACTTTTTTTCAATTTTTGCTCTTGATGAAGAAAAAGGAAATGTTGCAGTAAGAGTAAACAATGATTTCACATGGCTTATAAACGAATTAACATCTAACTTTACGAGGTTTGAGTTAGAAGAGTTTACATCATTAAAATCCACATACAGTAAAAACTGCTATTTTAGACTAAAAAGATACAAAGATACTGGGTGGTGGAGCGTTTCGTTGGAAGATTTCAGAAAACTGTTAAATATCCCTGCGGAATATTCAACAAGCAATATAAAGCAAAGAATTCTCACCCCGATAGAAAAAGAACTATCCCCCTTGTTCGAAAACTTCGAAATAAGGAAAGTCTACAAAAAAGACGGGTATCATGACCTTGAAGGTTTTATTTTCGTATTTGGGAAAGACAAAACGGAAAACAAGAAGGGCAGCGAAAAGACTATTGACATAAGACACAAATATAAAGCAATAGATACTTTGTTAAACGAGCGAGAAAAAGAGACATAAACCCCTATAACATTTTGGGGAATATAATTAGACATACATCGGCAATAAAAATACAGGAAGGAGTAAGTTATGAAACTCATAATTGCAGAAAAGCCAATGCTGGCGAGAGCGATTTACGAAGCAATTGACGCTGCACCAAAAGAAACATCTAAATCATACCTAAAAGCCGGCGATTATATCATCACATGGGCTTTCGGTCATCTTTTGGCATTAAAGGAGCCGGAAGATTACGACGAAAAATACAAGAAGTGGTCGCTTTCCGACCTTCCTATTTACTTTGAGGATTGGGAAGTAAGACCGTCCTCGCAAGGGGATAGCAAAGCAAGGTTAAAGGAAATCGGCGCACTCTTAAAGAAAGCTGATACGGTAATCAACGCAGGAGACCCAGACGAAGAAGGACAGCTGCTTATTGACGAAATACTCGATTACTATAAGTACAGCGGGAAAGTGCTTCGCCTCATGACCGGCGACACCACAAAGGGTGCACTTAAAAAAGCTCTTTCAAAAATGGAAGATAACGAGAAGTTTAGGAGCCTCGGAGAGAGTGCAAAGGCTCGCTCTATCGCGGACGCACTTGTTGGTTACAATGCGTCAAGGTTTTTCACACTCAAAAACCCGGGCACATTCCTTACAGTCGGCAGAGTTCAGTCAGCAACGCTTGGACTTATTGTAAACAGAGACAAGGAAATCGAAACCCACAAGGTACGAAACTATTATGAGGTTTTGGCAGATGTGAGTCTTGCAGGCGAGAACTGTTCTTTTACGGCAAGATACAAGGCGAGTGAAGATAACCCAAATCTTGACGAAGGCAAAATCTTTAATCGCAACTATGCGGAAACCTTAAAGGATATGCTCCGAAACAAAGAATATGCGGGCGTGGTAGACAGAAAGACCTCTTACGAATATGCGCCGCTTCCATTTAACCTTGTTAAGCTGCAATCCTACGCAAGTAAGAAGTTCGGTTATAACCCGAAAAAGGTAATGGAAATTACCCAGTCTCTGCGTGATAATCATAACGCAATCACATACAACCGCTCAGACTGTCAGTATTTAACTGATGAACAGTTTTTAGAGGCTCCGAGCACAGTAGCAAGAGTTTGTGCCAACATAAGATACGAGCCAAAGGGACTTAATACAAAGATTAAGTCAAAGGCTTTCAATACAAAGAACACAACGGCACATACTGCTATTATCCCGACTAATAACGAGGTCGATATATTAAAACTCACAAGCGAGGAAAAGGATATTTACCTTGCAATCTGTAAGTACTACCTCGGTCAGTTTTTGCCACCGGCAGAAAAGGAAATCACAACCTTTGAAGCAAAGACGGAGGACGGCGGCGTTTTAAGAGCAGTATCTACTGTAATCACACAAAGAGGTTATCTTACCGTTTTCCGTGAAGAGGAAAAGGACGAAGAACACAATCCGCTCTCGAAACTCGAAAACGAGGGTAAGTACAAAGCCTCAGTCGATAATGTCAGCATTGAAGCGAAGGAAACGCACCCGCCAAAGAGATATACAAAAGCGACCTTGAATGAAGATATGACAAGGATTGCAAAGTATGTAAAAGACGAGAAGGTGAAAACTCTTCTTCTTGCAAAAGATAAGGATAAGAAGGGCGAAAACGGAAGTATCGGTACTGTTGCAACAAGAGCCGATATAATCGACAAGCTGGTTGAAAGAGGCTATGCAGAAGAGAATGGGAAAAACAAAGCTCTTGTTTCTACGCAGCTTGGAAGGGAACTTTATCGCATACTGCCGGACGAGCTTAAAAAGCCGGATATGACAGCTTTCTGGTGGGCTATGCAAGAGGATATACGCGAGGGCAGAGCCACCTATAAGAGCCTTGTTTATAGTGTAAAGGAAATGATAGACGAGGTACTTATGACAGAATATCCGAAAGTGGATATGGATAAAATACCCGACAAGCTTAAAAGAGCGTCGAAGGGCAAGGCAGCGGATACCGACCTTATTTGTCCTCGGTGCGGATGCAAGATAATCGAAACAAAGCTTGGCTTTAGCTGCTCGGGTTATCAAAGCGGTTGTAAGTTTAATATTTGGAAAAAGGCAAAGGGCGGTCTTATGAAAGATATAACCGTGAATGGAAACATGGTTAAGACTTGGCTTTCCGATATGGAAGAAAAGGACGGTTTCTTTGTTTCAAAGAATGCGGTTCACCTTAAAAACCTTTTTAGTTCCAAAAAAAACGACCACTTTGAAGCTGATGTAAGACTCAAAGATAGCGGCGGGCAGTATGGCGCAGAGTTTGACCTTGACTTTGAGGGCGTAAAAAAAGAACCTGTAATAAAGCCTCTTAAATGTCCTGTATGCGGCTCAAAAATCCGAATGCATGAAAAGTTTGCAAAATGCATAAACAAGGAATGCAATTTTACGCTCTTTAAGGAGTTAAAGATAAACAACTTAAAGACAGTAACGCTCGAAGAAACAGAGGCTGAACGCCTCATAAAAGGCGAGATTATCGTAAAGGCGGTAACGACAAAGCAAGGTGATATAAAGAAAGCAAACCTTGTACTTCGTGAGGACAGCGAAAGCCCATACAGTGCAGAAGTAACTGCCGAATACTAATCAAAAGGAGAAAAATAAAATGGCAAAGCAGACAACAGTTAAAGATAAAGTCCAAATCTGTCTTGATAGAATGGATAACCTTTCAATAAGAGAAATCGCAAAAAAACGCGGTATGACATTTCAGAATGTGCACTTAATCCTGTCCTCATTAAATGGCAAGGGCAGCAAGAAAGAAGTGCACGGAACAGAGCTTGACAGAGACCTTTGCAAAAAGATTTTCTCTATGCACTACGAGGGATACAGCCACAAGGACATAAGCAGCACCCTTGATGTGGATACGAAAGAGATTACAAATCTCTTTGCGTTTGTAACAACAAGGAAGAGTAGAAAACTCGAAAGCGCTCTTTATCCGGCAATTGCAAAGTGGGCGAATGAAAGAGACTATTCTCTTTCACGCCTCGGAAACGAATGCGGTATTGCGCCATACAGACTTGGAAGAATACTTGCGGGAAACAGTAATTTTCCAATGACAAAAACCGCAGCTGAAAAAATCTCAAACCTTACGGGTATTCCGCTTAAAGAAATCTATGGGGAGCTTTACAAGCAAGGTGCAAGCGATGATTAAGAGAAATGCCATACTTCTTCTTTTGTGTATACTTCTGGTATTTTCTACCGGCTGCAAGAAGAGCGAAAAAGTGCCTGCTTATGATACTCTGACAGAAAGAGAAAAAGAGCAGTCTATAAAAGAAAGCCTCGGTGAAGATGCTTATATTTTCTTGCCAAAAACTTATGTAAATGCTGTAACAAGTATATCACTTAATGGTGTAGAGTTTACGGTTGGAACGGACTCTACAGGCAAAAATGACGGATATTACATAAACCCGATTTGCAAGACCTTTAAGAATGTCGGATACTACATAAAGGCGAATAAGGGAAGCATAGAATATAGCGACTGGTATACAGATACCGAAGATAGCAATTACTATCTTCCCGATATTCTCTATTCTGACCGAATAGATTGCACCTATGTTTCGGAAGAAGAGTATGGCATAAAGTGGAAAGAGGACATTTCGGTTACGGGGGATGTAGGAGATACTATCATTTCGGTAAGAGCCGTTAACCTTGGAACCGGCGAGTATTTAGGTACATTTTACATAAACCTTTTGCTTGATAAGGTGAGTCTAAACTACTGTGTGGGAAGCGTTAAGGCGCTTTCTGAGGATACTGGAGAAACAAAAAATATAGCGCTTTCCTATGCGGGAAATCTTGCAAGCGCCTATGAAACTGTGCCAAAAGGTATGGTTTTTACAGAAAAGGTAGACCTTTGTTATTTCTATAAGGTGATAAAGGCTGACGGCTACGGCTCATATTCGGGCAAGATAAAAGGGGACAATAGTTTCCTTTATGCTTGCACAGTGCCCTTCACATATGGATACACAACGGTTTATCTGTCAGAAGATAAAGAAGTTCTCGGTTACGATGCACTTTATCCGTTTGATATGGATAGTTTAATCGCTCCGAGAAGTTATTTTGAGGTGTACTGATGAAAAATAAGCAGTGTAAAAAATTGGAAAACAGGGGGGGGGTAGACAAATACTGTCTATTCTCCTTGTCGCAATACTTCTGATTGCAAGTTTTTTCATAGGGCAAAGAAATCCTCTCCCAAATACCTTTGCAAGCACAAGTATTCCGACATACGGATATTTGTCGTTTGCAGTATATGATAATCTTGGTGCACAGTGGACAGACAACGGCTTTTTTATATGTGATAAAATACAAATGGAAGCAAATATCCCCGCCTATCAAGATAGCACAGAAAAAGAGTTTTCTTTTTATGTGCCTTGCGATTGCGTAATTGAGGTTTGCGCTAGCGCAGATTATAGTATTGAGCTTATTACCACAATTATACAGAACGAAGAAATCAAATATCGTGCCTATGACAACAAAAGTGCTTCTTTTCTGTATCATTACTTCGTTACAAGCACGATATTAGAATGCCGTACAAACGATAAGATAACTATACGGTTTTCTGGCGGACTTTCTGTGCGGGGAATGAATAACTATCCTTTTGCGGGGTATCCGCGCTTCAATATCACAGCCAAGACTATCAGTAGCGGTGGAAGTAGTATAAGCACAGAACTTGAAACCACGATAAGCGCGATTACAAGTTCACTTAAAACTCTGCAATCAGAGGTTGAGGGTAGTAAAGAAGTGCCAACTATAGCAGTACCCTGCAATATAGCCTTTGAGGTAGAGCTTGGATGCTATGATGATATACTCTCTGGCGTAAGTTTGGACGGAAGGGTGTCTGTAGAAAACACGGCAGTCGGTGATGACAAAATCGTTGTACGAGGGCAGATAGAAACCGCCGGATTTTATCAAGAGATAGTTTCGGGAAAGAAGTTCAACATCAAAGTTCTTCCTGTACCGACAAGCACCAATGTCACTGTCACACTCGAATAAATGCACTTGACAAAACGCTAAATGCGTGGTACTGTAAATAACAGAAAAAGACAACAAATGTTGCGGAAATAAAACAGAAAGGAAACATAAAATGGCAAAGATTATTAAGGACGAAAAGCAAGTAGCGGCAATCGAGAAGATTAACAGAGAACTGGACGAAATCAGAAATATCAATCTGGTTCTCGAAGGTATCGAGTATGGAAGTATCGGTATCATCTTTGATGATGAAAAGTCTGCGAAGAAAAAGACAACAAGAATTAGCGTAGAGGACGCTGATAAAGGCAAAATCGGTGCGGTTCTTACTGCTCAGAAGAAAAGGCTTGCAAAGGACATTACAAAGCAGGCTAAAGACAACCGTATCGAACTTGAAGAGGAAGAAATCAAAGCTATGGCAGACAAAGAGTCGAAGTAAAATAAAAGTCCCGCTGGTAAAAGGCGGGGTTTTTATTTAGATGCGCCCTTGACAAAATAGTGATAATATGGTACAATAAACGCATAAGTTAAAGTAAAGTGAAAGGACGAAAAAATGGTAAAGAAAGAGCTCCTAATAAAACTCAAAGTGCTTTCCGAGCGCGGAACACCGGCAGAGCAAAAAATGGCTTACAAGAAACTTATTGCTCTGTGCGAAAAGTACGGTATAGACGAAGATAGCATTTTTGAAGAGGAAGTTTCAATATACGAGTTCAAGTACCATGGCAAGCTTGAAAAGAAACTCCTTTTTCAGATTATGGCGTGCGTCTTTAATGAGCCATCCGTGCCATATTCGACACCAATAGGACGCAGGGAAACTATTCGCGTCAGATGCACAAAGGTACAATTTCTCAAAATCTCGGCAGATTTCAATTTCTATAAGAAGCTGTTTGAAGAGGAGTGCGAACTTTTTCTTAGAGCCTTTATATACAAACAGAACTTATATCCGACGCGAAAGGCAACAGACGAAGAAAGAGAAAAGCCGGAAAGCAGAGAAAATCTACTTAAAATCGTTGCTATGTCTGACGGCATAACAAGAAAAGCTCCAATGTTGATGATTGAGGAAGGGAGCGCAGACGGGAAAAAAAAGAAAGCCTAAAAAATGGCTTTCTTTTTCTTGACTTATAAAATAAAATATGGTACTATTCACTTGCAAAGGCGGTGATAATTTGTTAGAGGTCGAAAGGACTAACGAATACCTTATGCCTCTGGCAGATTTAATCATAGGTCAAGTAGAGGTATCTGGAAGAAAAGATATAAAAATAAAGATAGCCGGTAAATCGTATGCTCTTTCGGAATGTACGATAAGCCACAGTATGAGTGTCGCAAGAATAAGCGGTAAAATGGGAGAGAAACTTATGTATAAGGATACTTCCCTTTGTGATATTGTAGTAGCCGGATTTTTGCATGACATTGGCAAACTCTTTATTTCAGATAAAATCATAGACAAGCGTGGGCTTTTAACGGAAAAAGAGCGTGAGATAGTCAAACAACATTCGAAATTTGGTGCAGACTTTGTTAAAAAGCACATCACAGAAAATGAAGATGTGCTTTTAGGGATATTGCACCATCACGAAAGGCTGGACGGCTCGGGTTATCCAAAAGGGCTAAAGGATAGCGAAATATCCCGAGTTGGTAAGATAATAGCCGTAGCAGATGTTTATGATGCGCTAACGCAAGAACGACCATACCGAAACAAATCCTCAAAAGAGGACACAATAAAGTATATAAATGCTCACAGTGGCAGCAAATTTGATACTGAAATAGTATCAGCGTTAATTGAGTGTATGAAAGAGGGACTGTAGCATTTGTATATATAAACCCAAGCGTCGCCCAAGCCAAATAAAAAGGAAAGGGAAAACGCTTATGGCAACTTATCATTACAAAACACAGGCAGATTACGAAAAGCACCTTGCCAAAAGGCGCGAGTATTATGCCGCAAACAGAGAAAAAATAAGAGAAAGGGATAATGCAAACGCAAGGAAGAACAGACAAGAAAATCCGGCGAAATACCGTGCTTATCTTGAAAAGTACAAAGCCTCGCATCCAAAAAAGGAAAATGTAGGCGCAACCTTGCAGAACAATCCCGATAGGGAGTTTATAGTTTCGCTGTTTGTATAATAATAATGCAAAAAAAGGAAGGTGGGATTGGGTTTTTCCCACCTTTTCTTTTGAAAGGACAAATTATGGCACACGCACTTGAAAAAGTAGTACACCCTAAAAGACTAAGTTATTCAGACCTTTATGCTGATTATTACCTCGGAAGGTTTGAGGTAAAGGGCTTTTCGGAACTTTGGGAAACAAAGAGGGTAATGATACCCTTTTCTCCACAAAGAGCCGAGGCAATAAAGGCAAGGCTTGGTATAACAGACTTAAATCCGCTCTACGATAAACTCTCCCATATCTACGAGGACGAGATTATCACAATGAAAAGAATGGAAATGGAAGAGGATAAGAACCTTTCACATTTTCTTATCCAGATGAAAGCGGAAAAGTATGAGGAAAGTGGTGTAACCTACTTTTATTTCATTTCGCCGGAAAATAAAAAAGTTCTTGCAGGCGAAACATTTGCGCTTAAAGAATACTGCATGGCGCTTCTTCGTTCTCTTTTTGCGTTAAAGCAGAAAATGAAGAACCTCTATGCAATAAATCCATGTACGGTATGTACCTACATAGATAATAAAGGTAAAGAGGTTTATGGGGTTAACAGCCTTACTGGACTTGCCGAAATGTTTGAGGGCAAAACTGCCCTTGAAGCAACAGCTCAGATGTTCTTAAACCTTGCGTGCGGCTATTCTATCTACGAAAAAGTAGAGCTTGAAATAACAGATGCATCTATTCCTCTCCCGCTTGCTGACATCTTAAAGAGCCTTGCGGAAGAGGAAACTGATAACAAGCTTAAAAAAGCAATCAGCGTTGTAAAGGGTATCTTGGAAGATATAAAGAGCGGCGAACAAGAGAATATAGAGATAAAGGTAAAGCCTTTTACCTTGTTTGAAGATACTGTGCCCGCTATCCCAAAAGAAACATCTGCGCCAGCAAAAGAGGCTGAGCCGCCTCAGAAAGAAGTCGAGGAAAAGAGACAGGAAGCTTTACCACCGGCAGAAGAAAAAACAGATGTGGTAAAAGAGGAAGTTTCTCCGGCGATAGAAGAGGCAAGGAAAGAAGCAAAAGAAGAACCCAAAGTTATACCAAAGGAAAAGATAAAGGCAGAACCTATATCAAAAGATATTAAGCCTGTAGATATAAAGAAACCCGAAGAAGTAAAAGGGAATATGGAGTACGAAATAAACCACGATTTCCTTACTTCATGTAAGAACAGACGCTGTTTCGACAGTGAAGTAAAAAACAGAGACGACTATATTCTTGTTTCCTTTGATGTCAACAACTTAAAGGAAACAAACGACACATTCGGACATAGTGCAGGCGACAATCTCTTAAAGGTTATTACAAGCGAAATAGTAAGAGAGTTTGGAAACGACCTTTACAGAGTCGGCGGCGACGAGTTTATATTGCTACTTGATAGAAATGTCAAAGTGGAAAAAGGCTTAAAGGAAGTCGAAAAGAGACTTGCCGCACTGTCTAAAAAGGACAAGAATATAACCTACTCTGTTGCATACGGAATTGCATATAAAGGAGAGGGCAGTCTTGAAGAGGTGCTCGAATTATCCGATAAGAGGATGTACGAGCACAAGGCAAAGATTAAGGCTGAAAATAAAGCGAGAGAAGAACGAAACAAGGCAAAGAATATCCCAGAGGGGGTAGCAGAGAAAAGAGGGCTTAAAACAAAAAATAGAGGCTCTAAAATCCCGACAGGATTTTGCATAGGTGTATTCGGTCTTACACGCGGAGCCGGTACGAGCCAAATGGCAATAGAACTTGCAGAGCGTTATGCTAAAGAAGGACTTAATGTAGCTATGGTCGAGTATGACGGAAAGGACGCGCTCGAATACATAGGCACGGATAGGTCGAAAGTAACATATAAATGTCCTACAAAGTTTGAACGGGAAAAGGTACTCACTAAAACAATGGGTGAGCAGCGAGACATAGTAATTCTTGACCTCGGTACGCCTTACAAGTTTACGGCAAAGGGCGAAACCGAAAGCGTGGACGAAGAGCGAGCAAGCGAACTTTTACGCTGCAAGATAAAGGTAGGCTGTGGTTTTGCAAATATGTGGAACTTCGGTAAACTCGAATACTTTGAGGACAAGGACGAGTTTAACAGAAGCACGGTTTTCTCGCTTCTCGGGTTTGAGGATGTAGATATTGAAAGCAATCTCTACACTTGCACTCGTGATAGCGAGGTAGTACAGAAAGTTATAGAAAATCTTATATAAGGGAAGGTGAAAAAAAATGAAAAAACCAAATAATGTAAATATTTTACATATAGGGGGGGTAAACTGCTTGCCCTTTCCCTTGCTCTTATTATGTTTTTTGCAGGGGCACTATGGAATGCATTATGGAGTAGCGAAGTCTATGCTTATTCTGTAAGTAATTCGTCTGAATGGCGAGGCGATAACACAACAATAGCGAACAATTCAGTTTGTACTGTTTCCCAAACAGGAAAATATCGCATAGAATTATGTGGGGGAAATGGTAATATCGACACATCATTAAATACTACCTTAGCGCCGCTTTTCGGTAACAGCACTGCTAAAGGCGGTCATATTATAGTAACAGCGCAACTAAAAAAGGGGGATGTATTGAAAGTCTCATATTTTAATGGTGGCGTTGCTTATGTAAACGGCACTGGTAGACAAGCTGGAACAGTATCTGTAAACGAAAATACAAGAGGCGGCAGGGCAATTCTTATTTATCTAAATGGCACGCCACTTGTTGGCGCAGGCGGCAGGGCTTCTTGCGAGAAAGGCGATTACAATCGCTATACAAGGGATAGCGCTGGCGTTTGCGCGGATGGCATAATAAGAAATAACCTTTTTTCAGCCGGTGGTGGTTGTGCTCACCGCGATTATGCAAGCGGGTATTATCCCGCAGAAACGATAAGCGGTTGTACGCCAGCCACAAGTGAAAATTATAAAGGAACATCCGGCTCAAATTACCTTGATACATCAAGAGCAATTTTAGTTTCAATGCCAAACGATAGTGCTGAGGTCAATTGTCCGTTTAGCATATCTCCTATGGAAATGACGCAGGCAGACGCATACGGTTATATGACAGAAGCGCTGCAAACAATCGCTGAAAAGACCGGCACTGGTAGTAGCGGGGGAAGTGGAGCAGGCAGCGTGGCATTTACACCGACAGACGATATACCAATGGTTTCCGTTGTAGTAAACCAAGACTTTGACATTCCTCTTTCGGTATATGATGATATGGGTAGCGGGCAGAGTAATGACGGAAAAGTGAAGGTAGTAAACAGTTCCATAGGCGACCATGTGATACACCTTCAAGGAAAACTAACAGAGACAGGGTTATATCAAGTGAATATAAATAGCCACCTTTTCAATATAAAGGTGGTAGAAAACCCTAACAGGACTAATGTAATAGTAAAGTTAGAGTAGAAAGGTAAAGTATGGGGACACTTCAAAACAGAAAAAATCAAAGGGAAAAGGAAAAGGTAAGACTTTCTATAGGGGGCTTCTTTATCCTGTCCCTCTTCATAAGCTTTTACATTACGGGTATGCTTGAAACGGTGGGTAGTTCCTATGGCGCAAGTGTTTCGCCGCTTATAGGGATGAAAGCAATCGTGGAAAAGGGCTTTTCGGTAAGCACATTTTTATTCTTTGTAATCGTGTTAAATGGCTCGCTTCTTTACATGAAGTTAAGGTATAAGGAAAGATATGGCAAAGAAGATGTACTCGGCAGAAGATTTAGAACACCAAAGGACAGAAAGACCTATGGTGAGTCTCACTTTGAGGAACCCGAAGAATACGAAGATGTTGCCATTATCCAAACCCCCGAAGAAGCCTATGGCACAATCCTTGGCTGTTATGAGAAAGATAATAGGAAACTCATAAATACAAGAATGGATAATGAGTCAATATTGCCAAATCAGCACATAGCTATTTTTGGTAGTTCCGGCTCTGGTAAAACCTACTGCTTTGTAAAGGACTTTTGCTTTCAAGTAGCGAAAAGACGCGAAAGCGTGGTGTTTACAGACCCGAAAGGTGAGCTGTATCGTGATATGGCACAGTATTACAAGGATAACGGTTATATAGTAAAAAGGCTCGACCTAAAGAGACTGGAGCGTTCGGACGGCTGGGATATAATGAAACTTATAACGCCGGAAAGAGCGGAAGAGGACAGTATCTTGGTTGCGAAAATCATCATGGCGAATGTATCCGAAAAGGACGATATTTACATGGAAGGTGCTATGTCCCTCTTGCGTGCCCTTATTCTGAGGGTGTATTTCGGGGATGATTATCCTGTAAAGTCTATAAAGACGGCTTATAATCTACTCCAAAATGTAGGCGGCATGGACTTTCTTGACGCAATCTTCGACGAAAACAACATGAATGATGAAGCAAGGTGCTCAATGAAGCCTTATGCAGCATTTAAGCTTGCCTCAGAGCGTTTTGCGGGAAACCTTGCCTCAAACCTTGCAATTAAGCTCCAGCTGCTCCAAACAGATATAGTCTGTGATATATTATCTCGGGACGATATAGACATAAATATGCTCGGAGATAGACCTTGTGCATACTTTTGTGTATTCCCAGACCAGCATAGTTCCTATCAGTTTATTGTATCGCTGTTCTTTAATATGACCTTTGCAAAGCTGGTGGAAAAGGCAGACGATACAGAAACCGGCGAACTCACTGTTCCTGTTAATTTTATGCTTGACGAGTTCGCAAACATTGGTGAGATACCAGACTTCGACAGAAAAGTATCGGTAGTCCGCTCTCGTAAGATGAACATAGTAATTATCTTACAGAACCTCGGACAGCTTCAAAATAGTTACAAAGACACATGGGAAACAATACTTGGTAATATGCCTCTTTGGATGGCACTTTCGGTGAACGACAAAACAACGGCAGAGTTTTTAGCTTCCCGTATTGGCGAAACCACAGTTCGCGCAGAAACGGTGCAGATACAAAAGGATATGTCGCCACTTTCAACCTTTACACCTATGAGCATGGGTGAGGGTAGGCGTGCATTACTTGCGCCGGACGAGATACAAAAACTCCCGCCTCGGTCGGTGCTTATTATTCCGTTTAAGCACAATCCTATTCTTGCAACTGCGTATCCGCATTCGGCTCACCCAGAGGCAAAGAAGCTGAAACCTATCCCACCAAAGACAATCCCGAGTATCTATGATACTGCGGCAAGAAAGGAAAGGGACGAGAAAGAAAGAGCATTTGCGGATAGATACTTGGAAGCACACCCACTTTCCGAGGTAGACAGAACCTATATAGGAAAATGTGAGCCGTCTGTAGCTTTGCACGGTAGCTTTTCTGAGCGCTTTTATTCTTCGCTTTTCTCTTATATAGACAAGGCAAAAGAAATTATAAAACCCGAAAAGATAGACTTTACTGCGCCGCCTGTAGATAAAGACGAACAAGGCTCTGATATAGACGATATTTTAAGTAACAGTGAAATCCAGCGCCGTCTTGCAGAAATCGAAATGCAGGCAGATAAGGCAGTAGCGGATATGAAAGTAAAGTACGAGCCAAAGGAAGAGCCTCGCGAAGAAGTCTATACCAAGGTAAACCTTGAAACGGGGGAAATCTTGGAAGATGAAGAGGAAGATATAAGTCTTGACCTTGACATAAGGCTCTAAACCCCTTGACAAAACATATCGGGGGGGGGGGGTAGAATGAAAACATAAAATAAAGTAAACCTCGGATGTTCCGAGGTTTTTCTTTTTATCGGTTCGAACCATTTATGCCTTTCGTAGTTTTTAGCATAGATGGTTTTTTTGTGTCGAAAGCTACAGAAAGGGGCAATCATGCTCTACAGAAACTTTTTTACGGCGAATGCCGTGATTACAAACCTTTACGGTAACAAGGTTGAAATGTTGCCGCTTTCCCCGTTTGGCGAAACGGAGAAAGAAAAGAGAAATGCTCACAATGTTTTAAGAGAAAATATTGTGAGATTGCTTCTCGCAAATGAGGATAATTCCTTGTTCCCAGACATGGATAACAAGGAATTAGTCGATACTCTCTACTATAAGGTACGAGAGTACGACACGGCTGCCGCAATCGCCGTAAGATTTGCGGAAAAGAAAAATCCTCGAACTCCTACGGTGTTTGGGGTAGAGGAAATCTGGGATGAGGTATACAGAGAAGTCGTATACCGTTCTGACGGTTTCCTTAGTGCGCTAAGACCTTGTGAAAGTGAGGTCGAGGCAGAAACTGTTTTCGACAATGGTTTCAACCAGTATTGGCCGAAAAAGGACAAACAAGAAGTTCTCTCCGCACTCGCAAGCGGGGAACTTTCGGACTTCTGGCAACAGATTTTGGACGATTTGTTTGTTTTTTCTGTTGCCTCAAAAGAGGAACTCTACCTCTATCAAAAAAGAGGGGCGGTTGCCGTTCTTGAAATGTTACAGCTGCCATACATAGGGGCTGTAAACATTCCGTTGGAACTTAAATTGTTCAACGGGAAGAAGCGGAAAACCGCTTGACAGATTTTATGCTATGAGGTAAACTTATAGCATAAAATAAAGTTAAGTCTACCCTTTTGGGTAGACTTTTCTTTTTCGGTCGGAGCAAACCTTTCAGCCACAGAAGTAACCCTCTTTCGTCTGTGGCACAATGAAAAGTATTGCTCCTTTTTTTCTTGAAAGAGGGAGAAAGGAGAAAGCAAAGATGTTATATAATAAACTCTTTGCTTGCCGTTGCAAGAACGGCGCTGCGGGTATCCACCACCCGCAGATAAGATTAACTCCAACGGCAAGGTGGATGCCGTTAGAGAAGGCAGTAGAGTACGGTGTACTCACTGCCGAAAATGCCGCCGAGGTCATTTCTGACCTCGTGGTAGCCTTGGACGCGGCTACTCACACAGGCGAGTTTTCCGACTTCCCGACGGTGTACTATGAGTACCCGCCTGTTGAGGAAGGGGGTGCCGAGAATGAGTAGAAACATATTTATTCTTGGGCGCTCAGACGAGGTGCGTCAGCGCATCCTCGGACACGCTCCGAGCACCCCGAACCTCTCGGGAGAGGAAAAGGCTTCCTATGATAGCTTTAAGGCTATCTTAGGAGCCAACGTTTACCAGCATTCAGATGAAATGCTGGGAGACGCACTTGCTCTGTATCACGCAGGCAAGCTCTCCGAAGAGGAAGTAAAAAAAGACTTATGTAATTAAGTCTTTTCCCCGTGCAAAAGCGCGGGGTTTTTCTATTGCATAAAAGTTATATGTAGGATATAATAAATATATTAGAGAAAGTAAGCCTTGCAAGTCGCAAGGCGTTTTTTATTATTTTTTTGTTTAGTGCCACCGGCACAGAAAGGAGAAAATATGGATGTTGAAAAGATGGTTGGGAAGAAAAGAGTTCTCAACATGGCTGGAGCGTGCAACGGATGTTACTCTTGCCCGCACGCTCCTGTAACCTTTGGGGAATATGTTATGGCTAAACACAATAGCCCATCATATTGCCCGAATGCTTACGAGCCGGAAGCGAGAGGTTGCGGTAAGTATAAAAAAGAATATGAGTTCTAATTCTTTCCCCGCATATTGCGGGGTTTTTTACTTGACAAAACATATCGGGGGGGGGTAGAATGAATATAACAATATAAAGTGAGACTCTGTAAAGGAGTCTCTTATTTTTTTAGGCAAGACCGTTCTCTCCTGTGGGGCGGTCTTTTTATATGCCATCACAGGGAAAAAGGAGAAAATAAAAATGGATAAGAAAATGTTTATCGAAGCTATTAAGGCTATAGCTCTCACAAAGGGCGTAGAGGTAGCCTACGACGAAGAGGCAGATCGCATCACAGCGGCTGAATTCAAGGAGATAGGCGGGCATTCAGTAGCGCCCACTATCGACCTTGCCCGCTTCGGCGAGGTCTACACCGAGGCAATTGCCTCGGGTGCTGCTGAACAGCTTGTAAAAGCTGTGAAGGATGGCATTCCAGAAGGAATACCTTCAAAGGCAGAGCTTGAAGCCGCTTTTGACAAATGGGAAGAAAAGGTTCTGCTCAGAGTGGCAGACCCAAAGGCGAATAAAAAGTTCGCCTGCAAGACACCAATAAAGAGTCTTGTAGGTGGACTCTTCGCCTACGCTTTCATCCCGCTCAACGACGAAATGTCGATAGAGGTACTTCCGCAGAACGCGGAAAGCAAGGGCTTCAAAGCGCCGGTATCCTCGCATTCGCTGTTTGCGGTGGCAGCGGCAAATACCGAAAAGGCAAGTGAAAAAGCAAGCCTTTTCGGTGCTCCTTTCGTGAGAACGAAGAGCACCTTTGCAAGCGGGGTTATTGCTTGCAAGGAGTTTCTTAAAGGTGTAGCAAGCACTTTTGGGGAAAACTCCTTCGCCCTGTTACCTTTCGGACAGGATGCAGGTTATTGCATCATGCCAAAGGAAGTGGCGTTCCAAGATATAGAGGAACGCTGCCTCAAAGAGACGGTGCGCGAAACTGTACCTCTCGACGAGGTAGTAGGGCAGCACTACATCATCTATGATGATGGCGTGCTTTCGGATGTAGAAGGAAACATTTTTGATTTTGCTTAAATGTTTCTTTACATCAGAAGAATTAGACCTCGAAAGAGGTCTTTTTCTTTTATTTTTAATGTGTTTGACAAAACAGAAAAAATGTGGTATAATATAATTTAAGTTAAAGGAAAAGCATAAGAAAGGCTTATATATGGACGAGAATGAAAGAGAATACGACCTTATTGTAACCATAGACCTTAATTTTGCGTTTCAAAAACGCCCTTGTGTTGGTACATGGCTAAGGGGTTCATTTGAGAAAGGACAAAAGTTTAACAAGGATGACTATATAACTATCGGGGCATTCCGGCTCCGTAAATGCGATTTAAGGGACAGAGAGAAGCGAAAGGTACTGTTTGCCTTTTTAGAGGATAACGGGCTTGAAACCGAAAATCTCGCGCTCCCAGAGGTATCTGTCGGCGAACAATATGAAATGTTTGTATAGGAAGGAGTAAAAGTATGGATGTAGAGTACAAAGAAGCGCTGTTTGAGTGTGGCGTATGCCTGCTCCTTGATGAAAATGGAGAGATAGTAAAAACTTTTGACCGCGTGCCGGAAGAAGTGATACACAGCCTGCTTTTATCCGCAGATAAAGAAAAAGATAGATTAAAAGAAGAGAAGGGGCTTTCCATAAAGTCTATGCAGACAATAGCGGATAAGCTGCTCTTTGCGGTTGACTGTCTTTTGGAAAATTGTTTCGGTGAAGATGCGAAGGTATGTCCGTTTTCAAAGAATGCGGAAACGGAAAATATAGAAGCAAAAGAGGATGTCTTTCACGCTCTTAACTACATAGAAAAGAACATACAAGGTGCAAGGGAAACGATAGACGAGCTTTTCACAAGCGGTAAAGATATAGACAGAAAGAACTGTGAATACACTCTCGCAAGAGTTATATCCCTATCTCTTCGCGAAAAAACACTTGCCGCACTTGTCGAAACAGAGGATGGCGAAACTTGGCATGAATGTAAAGGGCGCTGGGAGTGGAAGTGATGTTGTTCCCTTTCTGGGGTAAACAATACATAATATACAAAAGAAAAGGGCTTGCTGCTTGCAAGCCTTTTTCTTATTTCTTGGTGGAATTATATAACCTCTATAGCGATTATTCGCTTTGGAGCTTTTTTGTTGTAATAAGCAATACACTTCTGGGATATAAAGTACTTTCTGCTTGTTACTCCGAAAGTATAAGAAGTATCATCATCTGACATTAAAGATAAAAGATAGCCGGACTTTGTAATGTCCGTTCTTTTTTTCTGTATGTCGGTAACAGTAACATTTATACTTTCAATTTCGCCCTTTGCAAAGGAATACTCCATGACCTTTAGCGATATGAAAGCATAAGGCGAGAAGATAAGCCCAGCAAGCAGGCGATAGTCCGCAAAGAATACGGACGCTGCGGCAAAAATAAGGGGAGTAAGAAAGGCTACAAGATAAAACACAATAGCCTTTTTCTTAAACGGGGCTGGGAGTGTATTTATACTAAACTCGCTCATTGTAGCCCTGTATCCCTTTACTTTGCTTATGCTTGTATCCTTTATGACTTTTGTAAGCATAAGGATATATTCGTGGATTTTGTATTTCTCTTTGTCTGCCATATTACCATGTAACAATTGTAATGATAAGGGCGAGAACTATAAATCCGGCTGAGATTACAAGGTACTTGAAGTTTTTATTGTGTATCATAACAGTTTCCTTTCTTTGAAATAAGGTACTAATTTACAAAAGGAATAATACCACATAACAATTAAAAAGTCAATATCGGTTTTAATCTTGTCTTTTTAATGGAAAAATGGTATAGTAAACACAAATTAAACTCATGTATAAAGAGTAAGTATGAATGGAGAAATAGTATGCCAAGAATGAATAGGGGCGAGAGAATAAGCGAAAGGCTTGACAGTAGACTTTTGCAATATCATGTGCAGGCGCATAACATAGATATTGTAATAGAAGATTACAATAAAACAGACTCTCCCGCAAGATTAGTGCAGTACTGTAAATACCTTAGTGAAAATACGGTATTTAAGAACTCGCCGATTTCGTACAATCAGCTTTCCGACTACTGCGAGCATGAGCAAAAAGACCTAAATTATATCTTAAAGCTTGATTGCTGCGAGGTCAAAAAGGACACTCGCGCGGAGAGAATATGTAAGGTTTTACAAAGCGCAAAGACAGAGGATATAGTGAAGGTTTCAAACCTTGTAAATGAGCTAACAGACCTTTCGTGGTTCAGTAAAGAAATGCTAAACCTTTCACCGACGGAAAAAATGCACGAACTTATCAAACGAAATATTCCGCGTTGGAAGAGGCGAAACATAGATTATCTTCCAAAATCGGCACTCCATGCATGGACAGACCAGCACAAAGGGACAAAAGTAGATACTGAGGATTTGCCTCTTGTTGCAAGCTATTTTAACATATCGCCGCACTACCTTTTCGGCGTAAGTCCAAAGGTGGGCTACTACTCCAGTGTACCGGCGGTTGAAGAAATAATAGATAGGTTTTTATTCGTGCCGGAACGCATGAAAGACGAAATTACGCTTGCAGTAGAAAGGGGTGTATAAAGTATGCTGGGCTATTGTGATATAGGAAGCCTTAAAGATATAAAAGACAAGACCGAACTTTTTAATGCAGTAAAGAAAAGAATGCCCGAGGTTAAGCTTGTATCGGGTAAGGCAGTACAAGAGGAAATGACAAAACGCGGGCTTGGACTTATGGATGTTGCAGCCAAAATAGAGGTTGATGCAGGCGGTCTTTCAAAACGGCTTACAACAGGATTTGCACTTCCTTATAATTCACTTACCTTTCTTTCACATACAATGCTTCACAAGTCTTGCCAAGAAGTATTTTTAGGGTATTACACTCCCACTATTTTGCCAAAAGATTTAAGTCTTATTATAGAGGCTATGGAAGATAGTGAGATAGAAGAAATAGGTAAAAACTTAATTGAAAAACTCTCAAAAGATAAAAAGTACAAAGAAAGGGGCTGGAAAATAGAAGAACCCGAAATAGTGAAGGAAAGGCTATCTGAGTTTGCGGAAGATAGAGGACTTCATTTACGGAGCGTATTTGATGATGTTAAAGGCAGCATATATACAGGGATACAAAAAATGATAGATAATCTCGGGGCTGCGCCAAACCTTACAACACTCACATTTTATATACTTGCTCTCGGAACCAGCCTCGATTATTTTACAAGCCTTGATTATACAGGAATAAGCCTCGGTACAAAGAATAGTGTTAAGTTATATGGAAGTAGCAAGGAAATTAAAGATAAGAAAGTGTTAACATTTATATCTGAATATTTATATCTGGATAAAGAAGATAAAGATAGAATTTTTGGTGAAGTAATAGGACATATGTTAAAGAAACAGTAAAGATAAAGCCCCGAGTATTCGGGGTTTTATTATTTTATTGTTAAAGCAATAAAAAGATATAAAGACATATTGACAAATAGTTAAATATGTGGTATAATATAAACAAGTATAGAAAGGATAATCTCATGGATAAAAAGGAACAGATGCAAAAGCAGTGGGAGTTCGACAGACGAGCATTTGAACTGCAAAGAGACAAGGTTGGACTGCACCTACTTAAAAACAGGGAAAAGTTTATATCCCTCAAAAGAGAAAAGAAAGACTTTCCTGTAGAAGCCTTTATGAAGGAATGCCGCGCAATAGACGATTGTAAGAACGGATATGCTTCCTTAAATTACAATCACGAAATGGATAAACTTATTCATCAGTATCGCGATTTTAGGACGGAAGCCTCCGAGGACTATGTTTTCACAGAGAGGATTTTTGCGTCCGAGAGTTTCTTTACCATGAAGGTTTTAGTTCCGCTTGTCCTTTTTATCTTGCTTATCTTTGGTGTTATCTTTAATGTAACATTTGTTAAGGGTAATTCAATGTACCCTGCAATCAACAGTGGCGACATTATGCTCGTTCAGCATATCGGCTATAAGGTTGACCGAGGCGAGATTATAGTCGCAAAGACAGATAATGGCGAAACGATTGTAAAAAGAGTAGTTGCCGTCGGCGGCGACACAGTAGATAGGATTGGTTACACTTTCTATGTTAACGAGAAAGAAGTACCTCAGTATGGCAGAGAAGCAAATGCGACCTATGGGGATTTACAGTATCCTCTTCAAGTGCCGGAAGGAAAATATTTCGTAATGGGGGACAATATAAACAAATCCACAGACAGCCGCTTCGCTATGGTGCGTCTTATCGCGGAAGAAAAAGTGATTGGCACAAAGATAGGTTATATTCACCATATCTATAAGAGAAACGAGGACGACGGGCTTTTACGCTCCATGTTCGACTATGCTCTCCACAGAAAAGAGTATAACCTAAGCGGCTATTTCAAAAACACATAAAATTATGCCGAGAAATCGGCATTTTTTTATTTTTAAGAGAAAGTGCCCCAAAACAGAGCCTCTATTTTCGCTTATAAGAGGCTTTTTTTATGCCGGTGGTATAATTTATCCTCACGACATTTATTTTTGTTAAAACGCAAAAAATAGGGTATTACATAACACCTTTTAAGTCTTAGAAATATCAGTATTAAAAAGGGCGTTACAAAAAGTATTTTTACATACTCTCCTTGACTTATTCTACATTATGTGGTATTGTGCTTATAGTTTATGAAAGGAGAAAGTTAAGTTATGAATATCCCTAACGGTAAAACTGGCTTTAAGAACGAAAAAGAAGCAAGAGATTTTCTTTCAAGTCTCGGTTTTGATGCAGAAACCTTTGTGTATATCACGCTCGGGAAAAACACATATGCGTATACACAGTCTGAGACAGAGAAACTTCTTGTTGGAAAAGACTATTCAGAAATTACAAAAGAAAATGGAAAGAAGCTGAGTGAAAACAAAGACTTGAAATTGGTGGGTAAGAAATTAAGAAATCTTACCCTTGCAGCTGTACCTAAAAAAGATAAAGTGGGCTTAACTGCTTTTGACGAAAAGGAAAAGGTTGTATGCACTTATGGCAATCTTGCGAAGAAATATCCTTCCCTGTCAAAAGTCGGTGAAAACGCTCTCTTTGTTTTTTTGTCGGAAGAATTACCACCAAAACCTATTGCACAAAAGCAAAACTTAAAAAAGATAGTTCTTCCGAAAACAACAAAAGAAGCAAAGAATGAACCGCCGGAAGTAAAGGTGAAAGTAAAAAAAGCAAAGAAGAAGCCTAATAAACCAAAGAGGGCGGCAAAGGAAACCCCAGAGTTTGAGGATGCATTTGTCCTTGTTGCGGAAGATAACATAGATAGACTTTTTGAAAAGTCTGTGCGAAAGGTTACAGCGCTTTTAAGTGAGCTTCGTAAGGCAAAGGAAGAGGATAAAGCAGTAGAAGTAACCGTAAGCAGCATTGTAAGAGAAAATAGTGAGAACTTCTTCGTATGCCTTTACAAAAAGACTCTTCCAGTACGCATGAGTTTCAAGGAAGCGTTCAGAACCTATCCTCTTAACCTTGATAATGTAGACAGTTCTACGCAGAAGGGCAAAGAAGAACTGCTGATACGCGAGGTAACATTCGGCGAAAAAATGTTTGGCGCAAACATCAAAGTTAAACTTCTTGAAGTTCCTTCTGAAAACCCAACAGCGGTTGCCGAAAACGGCGATTACGGTGTGCGTGTTTCAAGAAGAGAATACAATATAGCATACGAAAAGGCTTCATTTGAGGACGGCATAAACGGAAAGACTCTTACAGTCGGCTCTTTCGCAAGAGGCATTATCTTCTCAGTTGGCGACTGGGGCGTTGGTATGAATGTCGGTGGCATTGATGTAACAGTCCCTGCCGATATGCTTACAAACCGCTACATTCCGTCCCCGACAGAAATGAAAAGACATTTCCGCGTGAACGATACTATCGTTGTAAAGATTACAGACATTGATACAAAAACAAAGTACAGAAAGCTTCTTGTGGAAGGTCGCTCGTATGAGAGATTAACAGCCAAGTCTTTCAACAAAGGACTTACAAAAGGCTCAAAAACCTTTGCAAGAATTACTCGTAAAGGGCACTCCAAAACAGATACCGAAAAGGTTGTCTATTCTCTTTGTCTTGAAGAGACCGGAATGCCGGCAATCAGCACACCGATTGCAAAAGGTAGCTTAGGCTTTAATCTCACAAAAGGCGAGCTTGTCAGAGTACAGGTAGTTGAATTCTTGTCGGACGGTCATGTGTATGTTTCCATTTGTGGCGTACATGGTGCCGGAAACATAGGAAGAATGGAGTAGACAAATGGGAATGCTAAGAACAACGATAACCGAGAACGGGCGAACATATCACAAGTGGACTGGCGCTTTTACCGAATACGACAAAAGAAGCTATGACTATATCCACAGATACGGTTCATACTATGTTGCTCCAAAGCGCGGACTCTCGACTGTATCAATGGTACTTTCTGCTGTTAAAATCGGACAGAATGCTTATAGGTTTATCCAAAAGAAAAGAGGCGTGTCCTCTTCACTTGATAATGCAGCAGATGTAGAAGTTGAGTTTCACAGTCCCGAGGACGAAGAAAAGGAAGAGTAGAAAGACATGGAAGAAAAACAAAATGTATATATAATTCCCGAAAACTTCATAGACGAGGGAAGGTGTATAAGAGGAATGTTTAAGACAAGAAACTTTATTGAGGGACTTGTTGCGGCACTTATCTTAGGCTTTCCCTCGCTGCTCATTCCGTTCTCGGCAATAGAGTATAAAATCGGTTTTTGCTTTGTTGCTCTGGGACTACCATTTGCGGTAGTGTATAACGGATTTAACGGTGATGCAACATCAGTATTTCTTAAATATGCTCGGCACTGGTTCAAGAATAAAGACAATATGCTTTATGATGAAAAACTCAAAGTGCTCAAAGAAACTCCGCTCGATTATATGGAAAGTCAGCCGAGTGCAAGAGACAATCTCATAGATAAGGTGGAGAGCATTAAAGAGAAAGTCATAAGGCAAAACGATACCGAGTATATAGAGGGCGAAACATTTGTCTTTGAAGAAGATGAAGAACTCGAAAAGCTTCTTATCGAAATGCCGGAACAGATGCGCATTGTAAAACCGAAAGAAGAAGTAGAAGAAGTAGTCGAAACTGAAAAAGAAAGCGAGGACGAAATAGACCTTGCAGAAAAACTTGACATATCATTATGAGTAAAAGAAAAGAAGAAAAAGCAAAAAAGAAAGTCGAAAAAGGGCTTAAAAAAATTGTCAGTACACAAGCCTTTTCTCCTGTCCGTGATGTACGAGAAGGTATCATCATAACCAAAGAGGGTAGGTTTGTAAAGCTGATAGAAGTAAAGCCTATAAACTTTAACTTAAAGAGCGCCGACGAGCAAAATGCGATTATTGCGCAGTTTGTTTCAGCACTCCGCATAATGCCTACTACGGTGCAATTCAAGGTGCTCACAAAGAAAGCAAACCCGGAGGCTTTCATCAAAAAGCTCGAAGCAGAAATGCAGGCAGAAGAAAACGAAGGTTGCAAAACCTTACAGGCAGAACAGATAGAACTTATCCGTTCCGTGTCTTACGAACAAGGTGTATCACGTAGATTTTTTATCGCATTCCGCTTTGAAGATAATGGTGGTTTTCAGAAAAGACCGTCTTTCCGCGAGATAAAAACTATCCTTGAAAGAGACGCTTTTACTATCCAAAATCTACTTGAAGGCTGCGGAAATGTAATTGTATCCGAAGAAAACAACGACGAATATATCCTTAAAACCTTGTACGAAATCATTTGCAGAAATGAGAGTAGCTATAAGAGTTTTGAGGAAAAATCCGACGAGGTTATCGAAAGATATGCTTCTCTTCCAGAAGAAGATTTTAGTGATGTCATCATTCCTGTAAATGATTTCATATCGCCTCAGTACATAGACTCGGCAAAATCTCCAAACAGCATTGAGGTAGATGGGCTCCACTATATGTTCTGTTATCTTCCGTCAAATGCTTATCCTGTGCGTGCACTTGGTGGCTGGCTTTCGCTCCTTATCAATATAGGAGAGGGTGTTGATTTAGACTTTTGGTTTCACAAAGAAGATGTTGTTTCAACACAAAGAAAACTCCAGTACAAGATAAAATATAACAAAATTAAGCTGAAAGAAACAGAGGATACTGCACCAGATTTTGAAGAACTCAATTCGGCAGTTGATAGTGGATATTATCTCAAAAGTGGTCTTGCAAGCGGTGAAGATTTTTGCTACATGGGTATGATGCTTACAATAACAGCGTACGACACAAAGACGCTTAAAGAGAGATACACCGCAATCAAAAGACATCTTATCGGGTGCGATATGAAGATAAAGCCATGCACCTTTCAGCAGAAAGAAGCCTTTATTTCTTCTATTCCACTTGCCACATATGATAAAGGTATTTGGGCTAAAAGCAGGCGTAATATTCTTATCGGTTCGCTCGGTTGCTGCTATCCGTTTTTGTCCTACGAGCTTAACGACGAGAACGGAATTATGCTTGGGAAAAATGAAAATGGCTCACTCGTTTTCATAGATGTTTACGATACAAATAACTACTCAAACGCGAATATTTCTATCATGGGAAGCTCTGGTTCGGGCAAAACTTACGCCTTGCAATCTATGGCTCTCCGCATGAGAGAAAAGGGAATACAAGTATTTCTTATCGCGCCGCTCAAAGCAAAAGAAGAGTTTGAAAGAGCATGTACGGCAGTAGGTGGCACATTCATTCAGATAGCAAGTGGTAGCGGTCAGAACATAAATATTATGGAGATAAGAAAGAAAGATGATACCGCCGAAAAGCAACTTTCGGATAGTGAAGATAGTTCGTATCTTATGCAAAAGATAGACAGTCTACACACATTTTTCTCACTTTTACTCCCCGACCTCACCTACGAAGAGCAGCAGATTTTGGACGAGGCGCTGGTACAAACTTACGAGAAAAAAGGAATAACCTCAAACAATAAATCGCTTTACGATAGCGAGAAAAAGAACAAGTATAAGCGTATGCCGATACTCGAAGATTTGTACAATGAACTCGAAAAGTATGGAGCAAAAGCAGAGAGACTTCATCAAGCGCTCAAAAGATATGTCTCGGGTTCCGCACGAAACTTTAACCAGCAGACCAATGTAGACCTATCAAATAAGTACATTGTAATTGATGTATCTCAGCTCTCAAAAGAAATGCTTCCGATAGGAATGTTTATCGCTCTTGACTATGTTTTCGATAAAGTAAAAGAGGACAGAACGAAAAGAAAAGCGGTAATTATCGACGAGACTTGGAAACTTATCGGTGCTTCCGGCACGGAACTTTCGGCAGAGTTTGTACTTGAAATGTTCAAGATTATTCGTGGTTACGGTGGCTCAGCTATCTGTGCGACGCAAGACTTAACCGACTTCTTTTCACTGGCAGACGGCAAGTATGGTGCCGGTATCATAAACAACTCCAAAGTAAAAATGCTTATGAAATCTGAGCCAAAAGATGCAAGTGCCATAGCAAAAGCTATAGACCTTACATCAACAGAACTTGCAAAGCTAAAGAAAGCAAAGAGGGGCGAATGTCTACTTATTGCCAACGATAACCACTTATCAATCAAGATAACAACATCAAAAAAAGAACATGACTTAATCACTACAGACCGCAAAGACTTAGAGAGAATTGCAACTGAAAGATTAAGAGAAAGAGGGTAAGAAAAGATGTTATACACAGAATTATCAGCCAACCTTTACGCGCTTATGCGCGAGGTAAATACACTTCATATCGACCAAATACGAGACTTCTTTAGAGATGTAAAAGAGCCGGATTTTTCGCTCGATTACCTCATAGAAAGACTCGCAAAGGAACGAGTTTTTGATTATGACGAGCCGACCGGCATTGTGCATTTTCATCAAGCAGGCAAAATCAAAGACCGTTATATTGCAAATCACTGTAGGGCATTTTGGGTTCTTTCGGCAATAGGCGAGGACAAAATAAGGGAACTTATAATGCTGCCTTATCCGTCGCAGTTTATGTTCATTACGGACGATAACGAGGTACACGACATAACATTTGCAGCAAGTGAAGAGGAAGTTTCGCTTGCACTTCGCAAGTTTATAAACACCACGCCGAAAGGGACTACTGACCTTGTAGAACACATACTACTGCTCAGAAGTAAGGGCGATTACGAGAAGTTCAAACCTTACAACTTCGATACCTATGTCGTATTAAATAGGCAGAACAGACCAGAAATTGTAGACAAAAAGTAAGAGGAACATCACGAAAATGGATATTGAAAAAATCCTAAAGGACACAATAGAAACATCAGAAAGTATAAAGGCAAACGCAGAAAAAATGCTTACTGAATTAAACTCGGAATGTGATAGGCTGGCTCTCTTGCCGGAGCAATATGCAAGAGAGTTTAGCTTATCAAAGTGGGGCAGGCAGCTTAAAAATATATACTTTGGTACATACAAACTCTATGATATTCTTCGCGACCTAATACCTTCTTTTGCGGATAACTGGGTATTAAAAAAGGGAGAAAGCAAACGGAAATATGGCGAAGAAATAAAAATTGCCCTTTATTTTGAGGACGGTTTTCCTATTGTTAAAACACCGTTACTCCACAGGCGCTTACCCGAAAATGTTTTTAGGAAAGGATACTCTAACTATTTCACAAGAGAAATAGAAAACTATCTATACCGCATAAATTACTTGCCTAAAAACGGAGATATAATCATTTACGCACTTGCGAATTATCATAATTCTTGTGCGGCTCGGGACAATGACAACCCACAAACGAAGAAAATAATAGATGCGCTTTCCGATTTTTTTCCGAAGAAAGATAGCGGATTTCATTGTGCATACTATTCTACTTCTATATCCAATACCGCTATAGAAGAGGGCACATATTTTGTTATAAAAGACAAAAAGGATAGCATAAAATCAGACGAAGAATTACAAGAAATTATCTTAAAATATACAAAAAACGAAATAGCAGAAACAAAAATGAACGCAGCAAAAAATATGTGAATACAGCTTTCAAAAAAAAACGAAGTAAATACATAGAATTGGCGAGTGCTGAAACCGTTGAAAAATCAACATTTTTATTTTCAAAAAAAGGGGTGCTCGTCCGAGCCTGCGAGGACGATAGGGGGATAAATGGCTAAAAGGTTGACATTACAAGATAAAATATTGATTGCTCTATGCAGCCATACTTATCTGACAATAAGAGCCGTTAGGCTATTTGTTAAAACAGAAAACTCGACCTTACTCTATAAAGCTTTGTCAGACCTTAAATGTATGCGTGAGATAAGGGAGTATAAAAGAAATGATACAGTCAGCAAGCGGACTATAACATATTATTCAATCACTGCATTTGGACTTCTCAGACTTCGTAAACGGGGGCATTTGCCACCAGAAGCATATACCCGTACTCAGAATATAACATCACTTGTGCTCGGAAGTGTACCGGCTGAAACACTAATGCGTTATATTTCGATTGCGGATGCAGAACATATGCTTTATATGGTTGGCATTGATACGCCACGAAATTACATTGACACAAGCAAAATTACTCAAGGAAATACACTGGCACGAATATTTGACGGTTGTAGTATACCTACAAGCAAGAGTGATTATGATTTTGTTTCTGTATCAGAAGCGAAAAAATATGTAGAAGAGGAAGAAGCAAAAGGCGGTCAGTTAATCGGAATGTTATTGCGCGGTGCGGAAAATATTGTAATCTACAATGACGCTTTTGGTCGAAAGAAAGAGAGTCAATGGCTTTATTCGCTCGACCGAAAAATATTACTTTCGTACTATACTCAGAATAGTGTTGTCCTTGCGGCAGACCGAAAGAAAACTGCGATATGTATGTACCCGCACTTTCGGGATGTAGTAGATACATATAATAATGCCCGCGGCAGACGGACAAAAGGTGAGCCTCTCGGAATGGGGTATGACAGTTACATCATAATACCAATGACATATGAGGGCACTCTCAACTTGAAGATGTATCTGAAAGATAGTGCCGGCAGCTGGGCGTTAAAATCTACCTACAAAAAAGTCGAAGGTGGTTTCCAAAATCTTTTTGGATATAGAGAGGGCGATAAGCTGATATACAACGGAGTGTATCTTGACTCGCAGAAAATATGGAAGCTAAACAATATCAAAGAGCGCTTCGGAGATAAATACGGGAACTACAAAATTATATGTCTGCCTTGGCAGAAGGAATACTATAAAGCCTTGGTGCCGGATGCAGAAATCGAAATTATATAACCTTGACATTTTACTTCATATGTGGTATAATAAAAGCAAAAAGGAGAATACCCAAATGAAGGTAATTTTTGAAGGCGTGAAGCGATACGCCGAATACAAAATCGAAAAAAGCGAAATAACAAACTTGACAAAAGTAATCGAAGATGATACTCGTCTCGACGACCACATTTCCTATAAGCTAAAAGACGGAGAAGATAATGTTCTGTCAGCCGGTATATTGGAGATTTTTTACGGCAGCAAAAAGGAACTAAACGACGGAGAAGAATATGCATTCAGTCTGACAAAAGAGCAGTCTGATTTTATGAAGAAAAATATGCGTAAAAACATAAACCTCTTCATGTTCGTTTATCAGACGGAAGGACGCGACATCTTCGATTATGTAACAACCGACCAGCTTATGTACCTAATCAATAACACCTACGACTACAATGCAAATCGGTGCGTTGTGAAGTGTAAGAGGTATGGAACATGAAAGGAGTGATAAAGTGCTTGGAAGAACTCATTTAGGTGTTGGGCTAATTGCTGGATATGGGCTGTGTATGGCGCTCGGACTACCAAATGCCGAAGCAACGCCGATAATGGCAGGCGCGGCAGTAGGAAGTCTCTTGCCCGACATAGACCACCCCGAAAGTAGTTTTGGACGGAAGGTGCGAATAATTTCTATACCTATAAACCATATACTCGGTCATAGGGGACTGACGCACAGCTTGGTATTTGTAGCAATAACATATGTGTGCGCATTGTACTTTGGAAGTGGCGTAGCTCTTGCGGCAGCTCTCGGTGTGCTTACACATTTACTGCTTGATATGTTAAACCCAAGCGGTGTACCACTGCTCTATCCTGTAAAGGGTAGATTGCACCTTCTTGAAATAAAAACAGGAAGCCAGAGGGAAAAGCTTATATTTTGGTTGTTGCTTATAATAGTGATTGCCCTAATGGTATATCGCTAACCTTATTTGAAGAGGGTAGTTACGCCCAGAAAGGAAATTATTTTGAAGATTAAATCGAAGAAAAAGGACAATTTAGTTCCAAAGAAAAAGAGAATTGATGCGAGAAAAATCCTTGCAGTCGGCATGATAATCGTCGCAGTTGCATTAACCTTTGTGGTTATTCCGGCGCTTTATAATCAAAAAGCAAGCACCGAAAAGGTATATGTCGCAAATGGCATAATTGAAAAAGGAACGACGGTAAGCGAGAAAAACTTAACCACAGTCGAAATGGGTGTTTACGGAATGAAGGGCTACTTTACCGAAGAAAGTAAAGAAAGCCTTATAGGTCAGATAACCTCAGTAGATATTTTGTCTGGGGATATATTGACAAAAGAAAAGTTGGGTGGCACAAGTAGTGAAACTGTAAAGGATGTAACAAAAGAAGGGCATACACTTATCACCTTATCGGTTCCAAACAGTGCAGCAGGCGTAGGTTCGCATTTAAGAGCCGGAGACTATGTTCGCATATGGCAGAAGGTCGAGGACGAATATACTGAAAGTGAAACCATGTACCTCAATCCGCTTCTTGCAAAGGTAAGAGTTTTCTCAGCGGAAAATAATGACGGAACCGAGACAAAGAGTGCAAGCGAAAAGGGAGAAGAGACCGCAGTAAGTGTGGTTACATTTGAGTCAACCTCAGCTGAAATGTCGCAGGCGCTCGCATCAGTAGTAGTATCAGAAGGACTCCACCTTGAAATCGTAGAAAGGAGTGAAGAGTAACATGGCATACAAAGGTTTTTCGCCCTATGATAGAAATGATAAAGGCAAAACATTATCAGAGAAAGAATTAACAGAAGTAAGACGCGGGGACATCCGCTGGATAAGAAACCCAATGTCGGCAACCGGCGCAGAAATCGGTAAGACAAGACCGGCGATTATCGTTTCAAACGACGAAAACAACAAGAACTACGAAACAGTAGAGATTGTTTATTTGACAACCAATGAGAGATATAAGAGTGATTATCACCTTACTCTTGAAAGTTCGCAGGCAGGCGAGGCAAAAGGCTCAACGGCTCTGTGCGAACAGGTATTCACAGTATGCAAAGACAGAGTAGGCAATCTTCTCGGCAAAATGGGAAGCGCTGAAATGCTCCTTGTCGAAGAGCGCATCCTTAAAGGGCTTGCAATCGAAATCCCAGTTGCAAACAATGATGCGCAGATTAAGTTGTTTCCTCAGTTTGACGAGCCGGAAGATTACGCAGCAGTAAAGTGTGAAAGGGACTTCTATAAAAGAGAATACGAAAATCTCTTAGATAGACTCCTTGTTACAAAGGCGGTGTAGGTAATGGGAAAGATAATTGCAGTAACAGGCAAAAATGGAAGCGGTAAGACAACCCTTGCGGTCAACCTTGCTCTCACCCTTGCCAAGAAAAAGAAAATCACCGTGCTCTTAAATGGCGACTTAAATGTAGGAAGCACACAGTGTTTTTTGGGCGCGGAAATCCCAAGAGAAATGTCGTTAAAGGCATATCTTTCAGACAAAGTGCAAGTGCCGGAGAAATACCTTGTGCAGCTGGAGAGAGAAAATAACCTCTACCTCTTAGGAGTGGAAAGCAGCAACGAAAATTATCAAAAGCCGGCGCTTGAAAAGGAACAGATAGGTAATCTCTTATCGAACCTTTCCATGCAGACAGAATATGTAGTGTTAGACTTGCCATTTGACCTTCAAAACGGCTTAACACTCCTTGGACTTTCCTATGCGGATAGTTGCATCATCACAACCAGAAGTACAACAGAAAGCGCCATGTGGTACAGGGCGTACAAAAGCACAATCCGAAGTATCACAAAGAAGCCGCCTCTTATATTCCTTAATATGCACGAAGCGAGTATTACACCAAATGCATTAAGTGAGCAGTTAAAGGAAGATTTTTTCCTTCTGCCGAACTGTGAAAATGCGTGGGTGCGTACAGATGCAGGCTACGCCATAGTGGAAAGTAAGGGTAAGAATGAGTCGAGTTACCGCAAGGTGCTTGATGAATACATAAACTTAATTGAGGTGGCAAAATGAACAATATAATAACACTTGAAGGTCTGCTTTACGAAAAGAATAAAGCAGCTGAAAAAGAAGAGGGAAAGAGCCTCTATACATACGACGAAATCTTAAAGCGTATCATAAGTCTCATAACCACCAACCATAGTAAGGAACTTGCAAGTGTTCTTTACTCGGAGAATGCGAAAGGAAAGCTCATATCGCTTATAACCGGCTATCTCGTCAGAGAAAAGCTTACAAGCGAGGACGAAGATGTTGAAATGCTTTCTGGGCGCATATACGAAGATATGGCGGGTGTAGGCTTTGTTCGCAAGTACCTTGACGACGCAGATGTAGAAGAAATCAACATAAATGCTTGTAAGGGTACATGGGTAACAGACTCTAAAGGCAAGCATCTTACCGACGAGGCTTTTGCATCACCGCAAGATGCAATCAACTGTATCAAGAAGATTGCAAGAATGGGTAACTTAATCCTTGATGAAAGTAATCCTGTCGGCGACTCATACCTTGCTAAAGGTGTTAGAGTCGAGGCTATGATAACGCCTGTAGTAGATGAAAATGACGGTGCAGTATGTTCTATCAGAAAGCAGAAACCGGCAACGGTAACTGAGGAAAAGATGATAGAGTGGGGAACTTGCACAAAGAAAGAAGTAGATTTCCTCAAAATCTGCGTAAATAATGGCATTTCACTTGCATTTGCAGGCGGTACTGGAGCCGGCAAAACAGCTGACATGAGTATAGTGCTGCAAGGTGTTGACAACCGAAAGCGTATATACACAATCGAGGATACAAGGGAACTTCTCCTTGAAAAGCTGGACGAAAACGGGTATCGCATAAACGACCTTGTGCAAGTGTACACAAAGGATGATGCGGACGAAAATAAGCGCGTAACAATGGATATGCTGCTTAGAGCAGCTCTCAGAATGCACCCTGCAATCATAGTTCCGGCAGAAATGCGAGGAAAGGAAGCAGTAGATGCAGTCGAAGCGGGTAGAACGGGACATACCATAGTCTCAACGCTTCATGCGAACTCTGCGCGGGAAGCGTATCCTCGTATCATGACAATGTACCAAAAAGGCGACAATACACTTTCCGAAAACACTATTCTGTCAATGATAGTCGAAGCATTTCCTATCCTTGTGTACAAGGAAATGATGGACGACGGAAGCAGAAAATACACCGAGATTTTTGAGGCAGAAGGCGTTAAAGACGGTAAGGTAGTAGGTAGAACCCTCTTCAAGTTCGAAGAAACTGGAAAGGACTACGACGAAAGCGGGAAGCTTATAAAGATACGCGGAGAGCACAAGCAAGTATCATCTATCTCAAAGCGCCTTTACTCTATCTTAAAAAAGAGAGACATAAAGGATGAAGTGTTAAAGGAGTATTACTATGATAATTAAACTCACCAAAATAGTAGTATTACTGCTCGTTCTCGGTGCAGCAGTTATCCTTTTCCCAAAAGAAAAGAAGAGCATAGTAGCGCTTTCCTCTTCTGTGGCAGAGAAAAAGAGAGAGAACCTAAAGACTATCCGAAAAATCGGCAAAGTCGAAAAGGTAAAACTCAAAATACACGGAATGCTTTTGCTCCTTGACGAAGATAAAAGTTTCTTCTACCGGCTGGTTGTATTCTGTGCACTTGCCGGAGTGGGGATAGGGCTTATCCTGTTCGGTTCCTTGTTCCTTTCTATCTGCACAGGAATTGCCGCAACGCCGGTATCGTATGTAATCTTAATGCTCCTTACCATGAAAGAGACAGAACGCGAGTCAGAGGAACTCCAGACGGCTATGGGCGTAATCACGAATGCTTATAAAGCAAATGGCAACATCATAAAGTCGTTTGAGAAATACTGTATAAGTAAGAGGGAGTTTCTGACGCGGGAAGAGACAAGAGCGCTCGCAAAAGTATCGGTATTTGACGAGTTTGTTGCAGAGTGTTCTGTAGCAAACCCAGACATCAATTCGGCGCTTGAACGCCTGTCCTTTAAGGTTGATAACAATAACTTTAAGGAATGGTGTAAGGTGTTAAGGCTTTGTAACGAAGATAGGTCATACCGCTACGATTTGGAGCCGTGTGTCCGTGAAATGAGTAAAGAGAAGCAGATGAAGATAAAGGCAGACGAGAGCATGAGGGAAAGCCTGCTTACATACTTTGGTGTAATGGGGCTTACCTACATGGTAATATTTCTTTTCCGTACAAGCGACAAGGAAATGTACCACCAGCTGACACACACCTTTATCGGACAAGTGCTGGTAATAGCGCTTCTTGTAGCAAGTATATTTAGTGGCTTTATCGTAATGCGAATGCTTTCAAAGCCTGTAAAGTAGGAAGGGGGATAACATGAAGATACTCATAATAAAACTCATAATCGTATTCCTCTTTGTAAAGGCAGCATTTCTGCTTTATGATGTTCACGCGGGACTGCCACCAAGTATAGCGAGAAAAAACTTAAAAAAGCAGACAAAGAGCCTTGACAAAGACCTTGCAAAAGACCTTGAAGATAAGCTCGTTACCCCGCTTGCAAAGAGGATAGTAAAAAAGATACATCTAAAGCCAAGAAAGAAAGTGGAACTTGAACAGAGTCTGTCCCGAATAGGGATAGATGATACAGCGGAAATGTACACAGCAAAAGCTGTAAGCTATGGTCTTTTGGGACTGCTTATGCCGCTTGTATGTTTCGCATCGCTTGGCTTTGATAGTTTCGTAATATTAACCTTTGGTTTCCCTCTCGGGTTACTCCTTTATAACCTTACAAAGCATAAGGGAAGAATAAAGAAAAAGACCAAAGAACTTGAAGGGGCGCTGCCTGCCTTTATTCGTGCAATCGTAAGCCGCATAGGTGTAGGTGAGCGTGAAGTTATGGCGGTAGACTTAATTGGTATTTTCGAAGAATACCTAAGAGTTGCGCCGGAAGTGTTTGAGTACGATTTGCAAATGCTTGTAATGGAAATGAAGTCCACAAACGAAGAAAACGGCTTAAACAACTTTGCGCGGCGTGTCCGCTTAAACGAAGTAGACCAAATGGTGCAAGCGCTGATTGGTATAACAAGAGGCGAACCTCAAAGAGAGGTTTTAGCCTCAATCGCTCGCGAAATGGAAGTAAGACATGAAGTCTATATTGACGAGCAATATAAAAAGAGACCTAAAAAGGTTATAATTGCGACCATACCGGTTTTCGTATGCGCAATTCTCATAACGCTCTATGCTTTTGGAAGTGTTGCACTTTCGGGCATGGTATCATTATTTTAACTAAAAGAAAGGAAAATAAAACAATGAGAGATTTAGTATTAAGAGCAGAAGTTAAAGCTATGGCAAAGGCAAGAGACCTTGCAGTAAAGGCAAAAGAAACCTTGAAAAGCGAAAGCGGTGCAAGCCAGATTGTGTTCGTGCTCGGCGGTGTAGTGCTGGCAGTAGCAATTATCATTATCGCAAAGAACTTCATTTCGAGTAAGTCCGGCGAAGTAACAGACGGTGTATTTCAGAAGGTAAAGGAAGCACTCGGTATCTAAGTCAAAAAGAGGCGGCAAAATGGAAATACTTAAATCAAATAAAGGTAGCTCAATGATGATAAGCCTTATTGTAAGGCTTCTTGTCGCCCTAACCCTCATTATGGCGACAATCAACTTTGCGGGACTCTTTGTACACTACCAAAACATCAGCTACATATCAAGAGAACTCACAAAGACCGTTGAACAGGACGGGCGCATAAATGCAAGAGAGCTTAATCGCCAGCTGAGCGCCCTAAAAGATGATTTTAACTATAGGGACACTGCCTATAGTGTAAGTGCATCAACCTTTTCATGTGAGGGGCAAAGCGGCTGCATACAGTTTAGGGACAGTTTTACCGTAACCGTAACAGATAAGCATGAAATCCACATCACGGACAAAATCGCTATGCCGTTTAACATCAAAGTAACCAAAGAGGGACAATCCGAAGTCTTTTGGAAGAGGTAAGGCTATGAAGAGGATATTAAAACTCACAAAAGAATACGAAGATTTGGTAATCGCCGGACTTTGTGGCAGCGGGATAGCCGTAAAAAAGGGTATCCCGTGCCTTTGTTCCTCTCTCAAAAACTGCCGCGGGTGCGATTTCAATAAAGGCGAACTACCTTGTGATAAAGCACTTTTTAACTGGTTAACCGAAGCAGAGCGTAAGAATGGTAAAGAAAAGGGCGAAAAATCAGCAAAACCAGTAAAAAAAGCCACTAAAAAACCAGAAAAGCCTGCGAAAAAAGCACCTTTACCAAAAACTGCCAAAAGTTTCTCATGTCAGAAGGAGTGTTTGGCAGGGACATCTGGTAAGAAAAAGACCTCTTCAAAGGAAAGTGAAGAGCAGCTTACCTTAAAGATACCAAAGATAAAGAAAGGAACGAAAGAAAGTGTACCAAAGAAAGCAAAAGGTAGTAAAGATAAAGATACTGCTAAAAAGGGCAAAGGCAAAGTTAAAGGAGCATAAAGGGGACGGAAGTAACCTTATGACAATTGCTCTTGCACTTTTTATAATTGGAACAGGAGTATTCTTAATAGACTACATGAGGGCGTTCACGGTACAGGAAGAAATAAGCTACGAACTTTACCGAGGGATAAATATTGCCTTAAAAGACGCTATGCTTGATAGCTACCGAATAGACAGTGAAAGTAAGTATGATGAAATGACTGTCAAGAGTTCCTTTCAAGGATTTCTTACGGGTGATATGGGGTACTCCAAGGCGGGAAATACATATTCTAAGGATGTTGGAAGTGAAAGCTATCAGATAGCCATAGAAAGCTTTTCTACATCCTATGCAAATGGCAATCCGCAAGCAGAGGTAGATGCAACAGTTACAATTGACAGCTGGTTTTTTAAGAGAGCCGGTATGAAGTGGAACTTGCCAATGCACCTAAAGAGCAAAAACCAAAGAACAGAAGAAGGTTACTAAAAAAAGACCTCGCGAAATGCGGGGTTTTTTATATGTCAAAAAAAGTTTTTCTGCCGGAAGGGAAAGCAAAAAAGAAAAGCGCCCAAGAGAAATCAAATTTCTCTTAGGCTTTGCTTTCCTTTAATGAAAATATCAAGTTTGAGGACACCCTCTACTTGAAACAAAGATACCACAAAAGAGTAAAAAAGTCAATAGCAAAAGAGCACCTAAAAAGGTGCCCTCTCGCTAATACAATACTAATTAGTTAAGACTGTTGGAACATCTTGACCACCAAAATCAGTATTGAAATCTTAAAAGTCTATTCAGTTAAGGGAGTAACGATTTGTTACTTCCTTTTCTTTTTGCTTTTATGAGGATAATTTGGTACAGCGTGGTACACGATGGTACAAATAGACATGAGAACAAGCCCTATAGGGTTGCTCATGCCCTATAAGGCTCATTCCAAGCACAACAGAAGCATCAATAAGAAGGAATCCGTGATTGCCCTTCATAAGTCTTGAGATATTTTACAGGTTCTTTAGCATATACTCCTGAATGTTCTGTACACATTCAATCAAATCATATACAGCCTTATACAAATCAACACTGGCTTCATCAAGTTCCTGCCAGTCTTTTTCATGCCAATGGTTGCTGTTATAGTCCATAGTCTTCTGATTGAATGATTCAAGTTCTTGCAATGCTTTGTTTAATTTAAAGTTCATAGTACATACCTCCTGAAAATAAATGTTATTTGTTCTTTCACAAGGTATGTAGGACATAATATTGTCTAATCCGTAGATTGGGTTGAAATTTTTTCAAAAATATTTTTATGCAACTCTGTAAACAAACCATACTGCCGATTTAGGCTTCATATTACGCTTATCTGCCCGTCCACTCACGACAGGTCTTGTATAGCCTAATAATTCAGCGTATATCCTGTCAGGCGGTTCATGGGCGTGTAATCTGAAATACTTTCTTACAAGCGTCACAGCATCCTTGAATGACAGCACATATTTGTATTTCTTCTGTGCTGACTGCGGTACAGATACGGCATTTATCGTTCTGCTGACCACATTGAACATAATCAGATGGGCGATAAGTTCCATCTCTACGAAATCGTCTTTACGGCTGTGGAACTGTACTGCTCCAAGAGCGTATTTCAGTTCACGGAAAGAGGTTTCTATATCCCATCTGATGTGATACAGTTCCTTCATCTTCTTTGCAGGGAACTCAAATCTATTGAGGTTTGTTATCAGAACTTCCCATACCTGTTTACCTGATTCGGGGTCGTTAATCTGGAACTTCACTACACGACACTTTATCTTCTCGAACTGCTTGAAATCCCAACGCTGATACCTTGTGTTCGGAGACAGATACTTTTTGTGGATATTCTTCGGAGCATTTATCAGATGGATATTTTCGGTATCTTTGTTCTGAATATAGTATCTGTTAGATGTAGTAACCTTGAACTCCATCTCTACATCACATTCCCTGTCAGGCAGATTTGCAATCTCTTTGATACCGCCATCACCTGCTTTGGTACGGATAACATAGTATCCGTCACCGTTAAGGCGGTTACAATGCTCAATCATGTTGAAGCCGTCATATCCTCTGTCCATCATAATGATGTACGGATGCTTTGGATGCAGACGCTCGAACATTTCAAGAGCAGCACTACGCTCATCAGCAGAAGATTTAGGCTGTATCACAATATCCTGATAAGTCCTGTCTGTGATATTAAAGAGCATATTTCCATGCATCTGACTGAAAGGCTTGTAAGGCTCGCCATTTATCTTCGGTCTGCCTGTAGGAGCCTTCATAGCGTATTTGGATTTGGACTGATATGGTATATTGAAATCCGAACCGTCTGTGGCAAAAAGTTCGTACTTGCCGTTATAGAGATTGTGACGATACGGTGTATTATTGTAATCATTGAGCAGAGCCATAAACATATCAGGCGTGAGTTTGGCTTTCTGCTGTTCATAGGCAGAAGTGGTCATACGGTCATCCATATCGGGAAATGCGTGTATCATCTCTGTATTGAGTGACTGACCTTCCATGTTCAGGGTAACTTTAATAGTCGTGGACGCATTGAGTTTACGGTCACGGGTGAAGTCAGCAGGATTCTTCGTAAAATCAGATATATGAGATACCATATCTGAAATCACGCCATCTAACTGCTGTAAGGCTTATATTGTTGGTCGCAAGTAGACATAGGACATCACCTACTTTCAGCCAACGGTTTTCTTGCAATACTGGGGATTCGTTACGGATATGCCTTGATATATGAATAGATTTAGATTAGATTTCTGCTCATTTATGAGTATTTTTGTACACTTTTCAACATAAAATATGCTTGACAATTTAGACCATAGGCATTATTATAAAGGCTGTAAAGGTTGTAACGAATTGGTACGCAAGTACCGTTGAGTTAAATAACGGAAATGGCATCTGTAATCTTTGGTCGGAGAGCAGGTGCCTTTTCTTTTGGATACACTACTACAGAAATAATATTACCACCAAAGCCTGAATATTTCAACTAAATCGTATCAAATACAACTACGATTTATCATAAATAAAAAAGCACCCTTTCGGATGCTAATTCATCAGTTCAAGTATCTTCAAAGCCCGTTCTTGCTCATCTTCAGACATATCGGATATTTTCTTTATCAGATTTCTATTCAGTTTAGATTTTGGA
>JAEEGL011436851.1_pt1 | contig 76147 bp, 63 predicted proteins | sample 9134231 | NCBI WGS metagenome assembly JAEEGL01 (sample SAMN16246548, study PRJNA631951) | gut metagenome | biome: gut microbiome; feature: rumen; material: fiber-attached | host: Bos | place: Iran: Karaj | collected 2018-10 | reverse complement strand
TAATAGTATCACATAAATCTCCTTATCATTATAGTTTTGCAAATTTAATAATAAGATTTTTTTATGTGATATGGAAGAGGTCTTGTGCCTCTTCCTTTTATTTTTTTGATTTTTCTTGCCAACTAATATTTTACTCTAAGTACCATAAGTTTGATTACAATATGTTCGATTTCATTGTATAATGCAAAATCATGTATATTTGAAAATTGGCAAGAAGAAAAGCACCGCATACACGGTGCTTATTCTCGTTCCAAAGTAACTTAGCCACTTTTACTTCGGGTAATGTACCTGCCCCCTGTTTTCCGCTCAAGAACAAATACATTTATATTACATCTTTCCTTTCGATCTAGCCTTGCCTTCCATACTCTGCTTACGCCTTTATCTTGTTTCCATACCCTTTCATGCACAGCCTGCCGTTTTTCATTTTTCTTATAACACTTTCATACTCCCTTTGCACAGTTCTTCGTTTTTCTTATTTGGCCTTTCATACTCTCTTTGCACAGTTCTTCGTTTTTCATAAAAATTTGGTTAGTTTGCTTTTTCATCTCTCCCGTTTCCGCTCAATTGATTTTCATACCCGTTAGCCTTTTCACACTCGCCATACATTTTTCATACCCGTTAGTCTTTTCACACTCGCCATACATTTTTCATACCCGTTAGCCTTTTCACACTCGCGGTACATTTTTTCAACCCCATTTTGCATAGTTGCTTTCATACTCGCCATCATCACCCTTCCGTTCTGACAGCCGACTTTCCAGTTTCTGTTTTTCCTTTTTCTTCCATAGTCTGATTGTTTTTCGCTTTCAGTTTGTTTTCAGTTTTTCACGTTTTTTAGTTTGTTTTCAGTTCTTCGTTTTTCCCACTGTTTTGTTTGTTTTTCAGTTTTTCGTTTTTCCCACTGTTTTGTTTGTTAGTTTTTTCATCATCCGGTTTCTAATATTTTTTCAAACCACTCAACCTTTAAAAAGTAATTTTGTTCTTCTAAGTAATCCGATATTTCTCCCTTGTCACTTTCTGCACCTTCGCGCTTCAACAGCAACATCTCAATTTTGTCATCCATCACTTTGTTAAGTGCCTGTTCAACATCTGAATAACAAAATACAGTGCATCCGGGATATCTATCCATCAGCAAATCGTACTCTCTTGTGAGTTTCGACCTGTTGTCTTCTACAAGTGCTATATTCATCCTTTCACGCACCTTTCAATTTTTTATATTTACCAAATCCGAAATAATAACCCCCGAATCTGGTATTCTGAAAAAAAGAATATGGATGGTATTCTCCTTTTCTATATGAACATTTTAACACACCAAAGTTGCAATAAAGTTGCAATAAAAAACCCCAAAATCAAATAATTTTGGAGTTTTTTAATAAAATCAATTTTAATTTATCTTTGTATCATTTTCATCCCGGATGATCAATAATTATTATTTCATTTTTTCAGTCCGCCTTCATAAAACTGACCGAGTAGAAATTCGGACCAGCTGTAATTAATCATATACTCTCCGTGAAAAGCATTGATTCCCGAAGGTTTCCCCTCAATCCAGTCATAATAATCGCACTCAACCATGGATGTATTAAGTCCAAGTTTTCCCCAACTGAAATTGATTAACTTTTCGCACCCCACTGTCTGCAATGTATCTTTCAAATCATTTCTGAGTTTTTGGAAATAGGATTTGTGCTGACTGTCATCTTCCCAAAGAACTGCAGTAATCTCAGCATTAGAACAGGTTGCGCCCTTTCTGTCTGTTAGATACGCCAGTACTTCTTTCGTTTTTTCAAGCTGAAACTGAAGTGGCTTTTCATCAACAAATATTTCAAAATTACCAAAACACTGAAGTCTTATTCTCTTGTCAGAATTCTGTTTGACCGGATTTCTGAGATTATTCATCTCCCTTACTATATCTGATGTCCCAACTGGTTTTGTAATATACCCCGACGCTCTGAGTTCCATGGCTTCGACAGCATATTGGCTGTAACCGGTGCAAAAAATAATATTAATACCGACATTTGTTTCTTTCAGCCTGTAGGCCAGTTCTATTCCCGTCATACCAGGCATCTGAACATCAAGAAATGCTATATCAACCTGATTGTCTTTTGAATAATCAAGGGCATCATATGCATCATCAAATGTCATAATTTCACTGTTTTCCAATTCTAAATCACACAATTTGTTATCTCGGATAGCTCCATCAATCGCCTGTTTTAATGCATCCAACTGAAGTTGTTCATCATCTACAGCAATAATCTTCATAGAACTGCACCTCCTGTATTATGAATTTCTTTTATGTCTGTCTCTTTTTTCTATCTCTTTTGTATCTGTTATTTTCTGCCACTTTTGTCCACATTTCTCTGCTTTGGCACCTTAATTGTTATAACTGTGCCTTTTCCTTTTTCACTGGCAATTTCCAACTTGCCACCGCACATCATCTTAAGTCTCTGCTTAACATTTTCCATTCCTACATGGACCTGTGAATCCTCACCAAAACTGTCCGGATCAAATCCAACTCCGTCATCTTCAATTATAATCTCATAATATGACTTTCGGTCAATTGAGCCGATTATTACCTTTCCTCCTCCACGTTTCTGACACACTCCGTGAACAACAGCATTCTCCACAAGCGGTTGAAGTGTCAGCGGTGGAATTTCAAAATCTACCGACTCAAAATTATAAAAAACTGACAATCTTCTTCCAAACCTAATCTGCTCAATTCTAAGGTACGCCTTTGTATGCTCGACTTCTTTTTCAAATGGTATGCATTCATCATTTGTCATTGTGTCAATATTCATACGAAGGTATGAAGAAAAATCCATTATCAAATCTGCCAGCTGCTCATCCTTGCACAACTGTTTCATACTACTGAGTGTATTAAAAATAAAGTGCGGATGTATCTGCGACAGTAACAACATCTTCTGGCTTTTGTTCAGTTCTTCCTCATAGTGAAGTTTTGCCATCTCATCCTCTATGGTGATGTTGAGATAAATCATAATGATTGAGATATTCATTGACAGAAACACTACCGACTCATTCCACTTATCAATGAAAAACAGAGAAACAGCCGGGAAAATAATATAAAGTATCCATGTCATCATCTTGGTGATACCAATTGTCTTTCGCCATCTGACCGCAAATATAATGTCAAAAAAAAGTCCCAATATAAGTACTATCTCAACCATCCAATAATTTGGATTTTCTACAGGCTGACCATCCACAATATGATAAAACCACCCTGTAAAATAGGAACACCAATATGCAACTATCGTTATTGTTATTAACAAAAACGGTACCTGAACTACTAGGGATGCTACATTGATATACAGTCTCATTTTTGTCACGAAATATCCGTGAAAGAAAATAACCTGAAAAGCAGTCAGTGTGTACATAATACACCACAAAACAACATATTCCCTGTTAATAACATATGTAACTGAGTCCACCAGATTCATGACAATCTGAGTAACCAGAATTCCCATAAAATATTGATTTATTTTTTCTGAGTACACAGTCTTTAACATATAACACAACATAATGGCAATAAGAATTGCTGCCGCGTATACCTCCAAGGACGTACTCACCACATTTACTAAATAGTTATCCACAATATAATCCTCTCTGCATTTGATTTTTACACATCCGCCCGTTTGTTTATTATTATACCATATACTATTTCAGAACTTATAGTTTTTTTACAAGATGATGGCTTAACTAATTACTTTTGCAACAAAAGTCCGCAATTATAAACAGTAAATAAAATAAAAAAGAAAGTCCAACAAACTCAGTTTGCATAAACTAAATTTGTGAACTCTCTTTTTTATTTAATATATAATTATTAAATCAGTATCATTAATAATTCCATATCTTACTATGCAAATAACTCATATCCCTTTTCAAATGCAGCAACGTTGATATCTACTGTCTTTGGTGGAACTGTGTTCTTAATCACTTCAATCCACTGCTCTTTTGGGAAGTCCATTCTCTTTGCAGCTGCTCCAAGAATGATAACGTTAAATACTCTTGAGTTACCCATCTTGATAGCTTCGTCCATAGCATCAAGCGCAAGTACATTGTGTTCCTTTGAAAGGTTCTCAATGATATTGTCAGGATACTGTGCTACACCTGTAACTACAGGCATTGGATCTATTCTCTGATCATTTACAATGATAACTCCGTCCTTTTTGAGGAAGTGTGAGTATCTGAGTGCCTCAAGTCTCTCGAACGCGATAAGAACATCTGCCTGTCCCTCTTCTACGATTGGCTCTGCAACATTTTCACCGTAACGTACATAAGTAACTACGCTACCACCACGCTGTGCCATACCATGAACTTCAGAAAGCTTAACATCATAACCTGCAAGCACTGTGATTCCACCTAATATTCTACTGGTGAGAAGTGTTCCCTGACCACCTACACCAACAATCATAATATTTTTTGTCTCTGCCATGATTATTCTCCCTTCTTCTTAAGTTCTATAGCGTCAAACTTGCAATTGCTCATGCAAAGTCCGCAACCGTTACAAAGTGTCTGGTCAATAGAGATTGTACCATCTTCGTTCTTTGTAATTGCAGGACAACCTGAAGCAAGACACATACCGCACTTCTTACATTTTTCAGGTATTGCAATACATTTTCCCTTTGGAACATATGACTTAAGAAGTGCACATGGAGATTTTGCAATGATTACTGATACTTCATCTTTTGCAACTTCTGCCTTAACTACTTCTTCGAAATTCTTTAAATCAAACGGATCGGCAACAACAACATTCTTAACTCCCATAGCCTTACACAGCTCATCAAGAAGAATAATATTTGCTTCTTCTCCTGACAATGTCTTTCCTGTTGCAGGGTTATCCTGATGACCTGTCATACCTGTTGTTGAGTTATCAAGAATAATGACTGTTCCTGTGGCTTTGTTGTATACCATATTCATAAGTGAGTTGACACCTGTGTGGAGGAATGTTGAATCTCCGATTACAGCAACCCAGTTCTTGATATAATCTTTACCTTTTGCTTTTTCCATACCGTGAAGTGTGGAAATACTTGAACCCATACATACTGTTGTGTCAACAACACCAAGTGGATTAACAGCACCGAGTGTATAACATCCGATATCACCGGCTGCGTGAATTCTTAACTTCTTGAGTACTGAGTAAGTAGCTCTGTGTGGACAACCCGGGCAGAGGATTGGAGGTCTTGCAGGAGCATCTGCTGCAGCCTTAACTTCAATCTTCTCTCCGAGAATCTTTTCTCTAAGCATGTTTGCACTGTATTCTCCCTGAATTGTGAAGATATTCTTACCATCACATTCAATACCCATTGCTCTAACCTGCTCTTCGATAACAGGCTCAAGTTCTTCAAATATAATAAGTCTGTCTACTTTTGATGCAAACTCTTTGATAAGTTTCTTTGGAAGTGGATGAACCATACCAAGCTTAAGTACTGAAGCATTTGGAAGTACTTCCTTTACATACTGGTATGGGATACCGCTTGTAATAAAACCAATCTTTGTGTCATTGTACTCTACCTTATTGATAGGCATTGTACATGCATCTTCTGTAAGAGCATTTAATCTCTTTTCTACATCTATATGTCTCTTGATAGCATTACCAGGCATCATAACATTCTTGGCAATGTTTCTCTCATATATCTTATCGTCTACTTCTACTCTGTCTTCAAGATTAACGACACCCTGTGAGTGTGCAAGTCTTGTAGTAGTTCTTAAAATAACAGGAGTATCGTACTTCTCAGATACTTCATAAGCATACTTTGTAAATACTCTTGCTTCTTCACTGTCAGCAGGCTCAATAACAGGAACCATCGCTGCGCGTCCAATCATTCTTGTATCCTGCTCATTCTGAGAGCTGTATATTCCAGGATCGTCAGCTACAACTAATACCATACCGCCGTTTACTCCGATGTAACCTGCAGTAAATAAAGGATCAGCTGCAACATTAAGTCCAACCATCTTCATCATTGTCATAGAACGAACACCTGCCATTGAAGCTCCGATAGCAACTTCTGTAGCTACCTTTTCATTTGGTGCCCACTCAGCGTAAATCCCATCATATTTTACAATATTTTCACTAACTTCAGTACTTGGTGTACCCGGGTATGCTGAAGAAACCTTCACGCCAGCTTCATATGCACCTCTGGCGATAGCTTCGTTACCCAACATAATCTTCTTATTCACAATAAGTAACCTACCTTTCGTTTATTCAAGAGCGCTCCAGGCGTTCTTTCTAGCGCAAGATGCCACAAACCGCTATTTTTCATTATAATTAAATAGTCAATATAAGTCAAATTAGCTGTCTGCGTCTCTTGTTATTCTATCTGTTATCATTCAATTACAGATTCAGACTCTCTAACCAAGCTACTGAATCTGCCACTTATTCTGTTTCTGACTCAACTTCTGTCTCAGACTCCGATACGATTTCTGTTTCTGTCTCAGATTCCGATACGTTTTCTGTTTTCGGCTCAGACTCCGATACGTTTTCTGTTTTCGGCTCAGACTCCGCAACTGTTTCTATCTCTCCGGCAGTCTCCGGCTCTATTTCCCCTTCTGATTCTACTACAGTTTCTGTTTCCTGCTCTGTTCCGGTTTCAATTGGAATATTGCTCAAATCCCAGACATTAGGATCAATGTACATCATATAATAATCCTGATCCCAAGTTGTCTCATTTGTATTGTATCCACCTACAGTTTCTTCAACTGTATTCTTTTCACTCTCAGTTTCTTTGTCTGTAGTTTCTTTGTCATCAGTTTCTTCAACTGTTATTTGTATATTGATTTTATCTGTCAAATTGCTGACTTTATTGTCACGACTTGTTTCCTCTGAATTACTCCTCTGAAGAGTATCAATGTCTTTTTCGATGTCCTGTATTCCTTTGCTGACTTCCTCGTCAGATAAAGAATCAAAATTGTCAGATAGTTCAGTTATCTTCTCAGATATCTTATCCAGTTCCTTAACTGTCTTTGCTTCATATTCATCAGCCTTAATTTTGATTTTTTCTGAACTACTTTTCTTCTTTGTCTCTTTAACCTGATCCTTTATTACGCTTTTAACTCTGTCTACCGACTTACCAATTTCATCAAGAGTCTCTCTTTTTTCTTCACGAGGTGTTTTTTTCTTTATACTGATTGTATCAGACAACTCCAAATTGTTTACTAAAGACTCAACATTTATTTGTGGTTCTTCACGCTTTGTTTCCTCTTTTGTCTGAAGTCCATTATTATTATCGTATTTAAACACATCGGGTACATGAACAGCAAGCACTATCATTACTGCAAATAGTGCTACTCCCGTTACAGAATTATAAAATCTTTTTTCAAACATATTCGGTTATTCCCTCTTTTCTCAATTTCCCTTTGTAAATAAAATTCCCCTTATTCCTATGTTCTTATTTCATTCTCTGTTCTTCCCGGTTATTTCATACCTTTGCCGTTTCCCGATTTATTTCATACTGTCATTTTCAAGTCTTATCTTTCCCCTGCTTTTCACACAATCTTTTTTTGTTTTTTCACACAATCTTTTTTTGTTTTTTCACACAATCTTTTTTGTTTTTTCACACAATCTTTTCAGTTTTATATTTTTCTCAGCGATATTAATTATAAAATTGATTCTTTTTTTGCGCAAGTGTTGATTTATAATTAGTTATCATTTATCTACTGTACATTACTCTGAATAAGGTAATATATCCTGATTAATAAAAGAAGCTATGCATTAGTCATCTTGCAACCAGTACACAGCCTCTTTTTTCTGAGAATACCTCTCAGTTTCTAACATATTTTTCAATTATTGTATATTGCTTCCCATAGGAACCAAACTGATTATATATTTAATCGTGATTTTTCCAAAATTGATAAAACTATATTTTCAATTAATTAATCAAGTGCTTCCTTGATAGGAACTGATACCTTTTCTTCAAATGCTTCAAACATAGCATCAATCTTCTTTGGATCATTCTGAGTCTTAGAGAACACGCTGACTACAGGAACGATTACAAGTCCGCCTACCATTGCCACAACACCTGAGTTGATTGATGATGAGAAGATGTAGCTAAGAACAGGTCCCCAGGCACTTACATCCACACCATTTAATGTAATAATCATCTGAATAATTGCAATTGCACAACCCCATGCGAAACATACTGAACATGCGAGTTTTGTTGCTCTCTTCCAGTACAATCCATAAAGGAAAGGTGCAAGGAATGCTCCTGCAAGTGCTCCCCAGGATACACCCATCATCTGCGCAATAAAAGTAACCTGTGGATTTGCATCCTTAAAAATAGCTATTACTGCAGATATAGCAATAAAGAATACGATAAATACTCTCATTGTAGTAACCTGACTCTTCTCAGACATTTCTTTCTTCATTGCAGGTTTGATAACGTCAAGTGTAAATGTTGAACTTGATGTCAATACAAGTGATGAAAGGGTTGACATTGATGCTGAAAGAACAAGTACGATAACTACTGCGATGATTATAGATGGAAGTGTTGATAACATTGCAGGAACGATTGTATCAAATAATGGTACCTGAACTTCATTTCCATCAACTATCTTTGTTGCATATTTAATCTTGTCTGCATATAATCTTCCGAAACCGCCGAGGAAGTAGCATCCTCCTGCAACGATTACCGCAAATGCTGTTGAGATAACTGTTCCCTTATGAATATCTTTCTCGCTCTTGATTGCGTAGAACTTACCAACCATCTGTGGAAGTCCCCACGTACCGAGTGATGTAAGAATTACTACGAATAATAATGCAAGTGGATCAGGTCCTAAGAAAGAAGAAAATGCTCCACTCTCCCATCCTTCCGTCGGAATCTCAGAAAGTTTCTTTGTCGCCTCAACTAATCCTCCATTGTTATTGATTACTGCAAAGATTACTGCACAAATACCAAATAACATGATGATTCCCTGAATGAAATCGTTGATAGCTGTTGCCATATATCCACCAAAAATAACATACATACCTGTAAGGAATGCCATTACAAGAATAACTACCCAATATGGTAAATCAAATACAAGACCAAACAAACTTGAAAGTCCGTTGTAAAGTGATGCTGTATATGGAATAAGGAAAATGAATACGATTACTGAAGCTATAACTTTAAGCTTATCTGATGCAAATCTCTTTCCAAAGAAATCCGGCATAGTCTTAGCATCTAACTTCTGTGTCATAATTCTTGTCCTTCTTCCAAGAATATTCCATGCAAGAAGTGAACCGATAAATGCATTTCCAAGTCCTGCCCATGTTGAAGCAAGACCAAACTTCCATCCGAACTGTCCTGCATAACCTACAAAAATAACTGCTGAAAAGTAAGATGTACCGAAAGCAAATGCTGTAAGCCAAGGTCCTACAGAACGTCCTCCAAGTACAAATCCGTTAACATCTGTTGCATGACTTCTTGTGTAGAATCCCACGCCAATCATAACTGCGAAGAATACTATCAAGAGTATTGAACAAAGCCAAATCTGTGGTGTCATAATTAAAAATCCTCCGTATACTTTATATCGCTTTAGTGCGTTGCGATTTAAACCGTTACGCTTTAAAGCACTAAAGTGATTATATATAATGATTCACACACTGTCAAGTTGTTTTTCATACTTATTGTAAGAAAAAACTTGATGAAGCAAGCTTTATGAATTATCCTCGTTGCTAAACAACAAAGGCGCCATGTCTGCGATTTTCACCACTAACATAACGCCCTGATATATTTCATAAAAGTCTATTTACTATAATCCGCCTCTATTTTCTTGATAAGTTCAACTCTTCCTGCGTGTCTTCCACCTTCAAACTCTGTTCCAAAGAATTCATCAAGTATCATCTTTGCCATCTCATCGCCCACAACTCTTGCTCCGAATGCAATAATATTTGCGTTGTTGTGCATCTTTGTCATACGTGCTGAATATGGCTCGCTGCAAACTGCTGCAATTACTCCCGGAACCTTGTTTGCTGAAATTGAAATGCCAATTCCCGTTCCGCACATAAGAACTCCGTAATCAACATCACCTTTAACTACTGCCTCGCCGACTTCTCGACCCTTGTCCGGATAATCACATTTGATGATTTCTCCATTTTCATCATAATTTGTACCATAATCCACACATTCATAGCCCTTTTCTTTCATGTAGGCTATCATACTGTTTTTCAAATCAATTGCTGCATGATCGCATCCAAATCCTATCTTCATATTCTCCTCCTATGAAACAAAAATAATTTAATCCTCAAGCACCTGAATTCCGGCACCTACCAGTCCAAATCCAAGGTACACTGCCAATGCACCTCCAAGATCTGCTCTGACTAGCATATTATAATCAGGGAAGTGTTCATTTACCATACCCTCAAGCTCAGCTCGAAGTTCGGGAACTCCTCCACCACAAATAACTATATTATACTTCTTTCCTTCTACTTTATATTCATCAACTAATTTGATAAGAGTAGCCAGTGTCTGTTTCATACCACGCACCTTTGCTGCTGCGTATATTTCACCATCATTGTCATCAAATGATAAAATTGGTTTGATGTTGAGCACACTTCCAAGAAAAGCCGTTGCCTTTCCGATTCTTCCACCCTTCTGTAACAGATCCAAATCCTGTATGCAAAAGAATACCTTTGTTCCATCTATAAGCTGTTCAACTTTCTTTTTTAATGTATCAAAGTCCATACCCTGTGCTGCATACTCTGCTGCCTGAACAGCTATAATTCCAATACCTATACTTGCCTGAAGAGAATCATAAACTTCAACTTCTAATTCTTCTTCGTCATCTGCAAGCATCTTCATAAATCCATATGTTCCTGATAATCCACTAGAAAGCATAATCATGATTGCCTTGTTATAACCCTGCTCTTTGATTTTATCAAATATATCAAGAACATCTTCCCCTTGAGGCGAGCTGGTCTTTGGCACTTCTGTCTTTATCTTCTCATATACTTCCTCAACTGTAATATCTACTCCATCCTTGTACTGTCCGTCCTCGCATGTAATAAGCATTGGAAGCATAAAAATATTGTACTTCTCAATCAGTTCCTTTGGAACGTCAGAACATGAATCTGTAATAATTGCTATCTTATCTGCCATAGTTCCTCCTTATTAGTATTTACTAACAGATTTTCATTCCTATAAATAGCCGAAACCGCTACGCTTGTTTCAAGCAAGCTTTATGAATTTTCATTGTCGCTAAACAACAACGGGGCACCATCCTCGATGGTACCCCGTGATATGCCGGCGACCGGAATCGAACCGGTACGATGTTGCCACCACAGGATTTTAAGTCCTGCGCGTCTGCCAGTTCCGCCACGCCGGCGAAAATGGGTGGAGAAGGATTCGAACCTTCGAAGGCGGTGCCAACAGATTTACAGTCTGCCCCCTTTGGCCACTCGGGAATCCACCCAGTTAATTTGTCAACCATGTATATTTATACCATATCTAAAAATAAACTTCAACATTTTTCTTAAAAGAAACCACCGTTGCAAAACAAAAAGTGGCCGCAGGTATTTCAAATACTAACGGCCACCATAACTATTACATATTATTCAATTTAATGCTATACAACATAACAATCAACTAATATCGTTGTTACATGCCACGTTATTACCTTACATCTCTAAATTTGTTGTGAGCGATAAGATAATATGTAGGCTGCATATGCGGATGCTCTATTCCTCCAAACCAGAGAACCTTTCCGCTTGATAAAATAAACGATCCTTTTGCTGCTGCATATTTACCATTTACACCTGTCAATACGTTTGCCAAAACGTCTTCATTTCCTGCAAGGTTTGCAAGTACCTGCATCAGATATGCCGGACAGATGTTCTTCTCTGCATGCCATGCATAATAATATGTCTGCCATCCAAAGATTTTTACACCTTTTTCCCAGGAACCAACTGTATATATACTACAGAATTTGCTGAGTCGTCCCTTGTTAAAGATATTTTTCAATGCAAGCATGTCTAATTCTGCAAGTCCCGGCACAACATGTTTAGCATAACTAAGTGTTCCGTCACTTGATTTGTCAAATACGTATAATTCATTTCTATTGTTTGCTATTCCTGCAAATGCATTAACGGTTCTATTAACACCTGTATCATTTCTGTAGTCATAACCTGTAAGCCACTCAAATGTTCCCTTAATATTTCCGCTTAAAAGGCTCTCATACCAGTATGTTTCATACTTGTCAGCAACACTGATACTCTTTGTTGTTCCGTATCTCTTAAATCCCCAAGCTGCAAGTGGCAACTTTGGAATAAGATCATCTGAATTGACAACGTTAAATACTGTGTTACAAGTTCTATTAAGTGTTGTTGTGAATGGAGATGCAAATGTATATGTAAAAGACTTATAATCTTTTTTCTCTCTCTCAAAATACTCACCAAGAATATTTGCTATTCCTGCACCTCTTGAATGTCCTGTAATAAGGATACTCTTTTTATCCACAGAATCGATATGATATTTGTTCAGATATGTTTTCACATATGAAAGAATTCTGTTTGCAGCAACATCAAATCCTTTATGATGTCCTTTTGTCTTCCAATCAGGATGGCTGTATCCTACTTTACTATAATAATCATTTGTATCAGCACCAACGTCAAAATTACTTGACCATTCTCTTATGCCGTCCTCTGTTCCGGGCTTTGGACCTGTTCCTCTTATTGTGAGAATTACGATTTCTCTTTCTTCACCATTGTAAGTATACTTTCTGTGACCGATAACTGCTTCTGACATATCATCAGTATCAACGCCGTATCCCTTTTCGTAAAGATTGATATTTTCAACATCACTGTAACCTAACTTCTTCAATAAAGTTGTGTTTGTGTCATTTCCGCCTGAAATTCCTGATTTGAAATCAATGTACAAATGTTCATAAATATCTGAAGCAAGAATTGATGAAAAAATGGATAAATCATCATCATATTTTGTATTGCTTCCAAATAATTTTCTGTAATCTAAATCAAATTCAACATTACATGCTTTATTATTTTTATCCATGTCCCTGTAATTCATTACGCCTGTGAATGTTCTTGATTTAGAAGCAGAATCTTTATCGTCATTGATACCGTCAAAATCTGTATCTTCCATCAACGGATTAGAAACATAATTGTATACGTATATTTCTGTCTGTCCGTCATATTCACTCTTTGGAACATTTTTTGCTTTAAGTAAAACCTTAATAAATGCTCCCAAATTTATTTTTTCTAATTTTCCAAGTTCTTTCTTATCTGAAAGTGAGTCCTCATCTGAACTAAATCCGTCATCAGAGAGCGGTTTTTTAAGTTTGATATACTGATAATCACTGAGAAGTGCCCAGTAACCGTCATTTACCACGCCACCGATGTTTCTTGCAAGTTTGAGAAGTTCTTCCCCAAAATTAGTATCAATATTTGCATAGATACCATCTGTCTCTTCATATAAATCTTCATATTCAGACTGGTATTTGCTACGTGTAACAACCGATGTGTTGATTTCTTTTTCTTTTAAGATTTCAACCATCTCTTCCATTGTTGAAATTCCAAAGTTGTTATCAATCTTGTATCCTGCATCTGTAATTAAAATTGCAAACTTGTCAGCATTCTTTCTAAAATCAAGCTCACTCATAGTTGCCAATGCATCAACTGCCGTTTCAGGAGTGTCACCACCACCTGTTACTTTCAAGGCTTTGATTTTATTTTTGAACTCATTTACATCTGTGTACCAATTTGAGTTACCGTTTTTAACTGTTTTAGTATATTCGTTAGGACATGTAATATCCTTGTAATCTACAAGAGCAAAATTTACTTTTACATTTAAAAGTGAAAGTTCGTCAACAAAAGACGTTACATTTTTCACAACGTTATTGATTGCTCCGCCCATTGAACCTGTTGAATCAATTACAAATACAATATCTGCCTGTCCTGCCGCTGTACTCTCTGCAACTGCAGGAGCAGCACTCTGTGCAGATTTATAAACTGTCTCTTCATTTGGTTCTGCTGTTGTTTCTTTCTTTGGTTCTGCTGTTGTTTCTGCTGCAGTAGTTTCATCTGCAGTTTCGTCAGCAGTTGTCTCTGATGCCTCTTCTGAAGTGCCAAGTAATTCTCTGCTTAAAGGTGTTATGTCTGTTACTGCTGACACCTTTGTGTTTCCGTCAGGAATAGTAATTCCCAAGCTGTCAAGAAACAATTCAACGTCTAATACGAAGAATACTCCGGCACCTACTGATGCACTGATTGTATTTCCATTGTTCTCAGTCTCGTAAGGTACAAACTCACCGTCTTTATATTCACATACCATAAGGTATTCAACTCTGTCACTCACCTTACTGCAGTCAAATGAGAGAACAAGGTCTGCTCCTTCATAGTCTGTTGCAATCTCAACCTGCTTACCGATAACTGCTCTGTTATCATCTAACTCATAAACATCTTCAGTTTCTACAGAAACGTGCTTGTCGATAAGTCCCGCAACTTTTGCCTCAATGGAAGGTACTACATCATTTTCTTCAAAGAGTTCTTCATCGAAATTGTCTTCACTTAATTTCTGCTCAAATGTTCTCTCTGAATCAGGTGTTGTTCCATCTGTTTTTTCTTTTGTAGGATCAAGTCCCAATGTTAATTCTTCATTGTCTGAAAGACCGTCTCCGTCTGTATCGCTATTAATTGGATTTGTGTTGTATTTATTTACCTCGTCACCATCTGTTATTCCGTCTCCGTCTGTATCTGCCTTTGATGGTTCTGTTCCAAGTCTGAGTTCTTCGATATTTGAAAGAGAATCTTCGTCTGCATCCTCGTCTGCATCACTAATACCATCCTCATCAGTATCAGCTAAAACAGGATCAGTCTCAAGAAGATATAATTCCTCATAATCTGTAAGTCCGTCTCCGTCTGTATCTTCTTTTGTCACATCTGTGCCAAACATCTCTTCAAGATAATCTTCAACGCCGTCTCCGTCTGTATCCTTTTCAACGTAATCAGGAATTCCATCTCCGTCTGTATCTTCTTCCATCTCGTCAGGGATTCCGTTTCCGTCTGTATCCTCCGCATCATCGCCGAAAAGACCGCTTGCGGCTTTTTGCTTGTATGTGCACTGGGATAAAATAAATTTCTCCGGAACGTCTTCCTTGCTGCCACCTTTTCCGGAAAATCCAAATGTAACTGATTTACCAGGCTTGATGTCTGCGTTAAAACCACTGTTTCTGACAACGTATCTGTCATCTTCACTAGGAACTAAAGTTGCGCTCCAGATATTTGTGATTGTTCTGTCATATGAAAAAATCATACTCCAGTCTTCAATTGTGGAATCAGAATTATTTGTGATTGTAATAGTACCGTTAAATCCGCTTCCCCAGTCTGCATCTACTTTGTAGTCAACAGAGTAATCTTTTGAATCGATATAATCGATACTGCTTACCAGATTGAAATAAGCCGGGAATTTTTCGAAATCTTTGTTTGCCGTGAATCCAAATTCAACCTGACCGCCTATTGCAATCTCACGATTCCAACCCATGTTCTTATAAACATTTGTATCCTCACTACTCTTTACAATCTGAGCATTCCAAATGTTTTCTATACTGTCATAACCAAGAGCCTCGAGATACCAGTTGTGAATAACCTCGTCACCTGTATTCACAATCTTAATATAAGCTGTGTATCCACCATCCCACTTGTCTGAAACAGTATAAGTTACCGAGAAACCTTCGCCTTCATACTCTATCTGATTTGTCTCCATTTTATCAAAATCTATCCCTGCACCATCAACCATTGTTTCTGATTCGACAGGATTAAATTCTGTATCCCCCGACAAATTGTCAAATAATAAATCTGCGTTAACAGTTCCCACAGGCTGAACAGCCAGTGCTGCAGTCATCATCAGTGCTGCAACTTTTTTGAAATTGATCTTCACTTTTTTCCTCCTCCTCGTGAAATCATAAAAGTTCCACCCTTACTTCTCCCCCATAAGCGTAAAACTAAGTTTATAGTCACCAATTTGCTATTCTATCATTTTAAACCATTTAATACAATGTACAAATTTGGTTATTTTGTAATATTATATAAATTTGGTTATCTCGTAATATTGTAGTCTTGGTATTATTGTAAATATCCCGTAAAAATGATATGCTTAACTATATTTTTAGGAGGAATACAATGAAGAAAAAGAAATTTCTATGGATTGTAATTTTTATTATTTCCATGACTTGTATTATTACCTGTACCGTGTTCATTGCTCTCTATATGAACTCGGGAAAACAGGATTACTCAGAATATAAGATTGAGACTACTGCTTCAGAGTCAGGCATTGATTTGGATGAAACTAATAATTCTTTATCAATCCCTATCAACTTTAAGAAACTCCAAAAAAAGAATTCTGACATTTACGCTTGGATAAAAGTTCCCGGCACAGTAATAGATTACGCAGTTTGCCAGGCCGGAAAAGGCAGAGATGATTTCTTTTATCTCTCGCACAACATATACGGCAATTATGAATTTGCAGGAAGCATTTACAGTGAAAAGCAGAATGCTCTTGATTTTTCCGACCCTGTGACAGTTCTCTACGGTCACAACATGAACAATGGTTCTATGTTTGCAGGTCTCGACAAATTCAAAAGTGAGAAGTTTTTTAAAAAGCATGATAAGATTATTATTTATTTGCCGGACAGAATATTAACTTACAGGATATACGCTGCTTATGAATATGACAACAGGCATATTCTCAATTCCTTTGATTTCAGTGATATGGAAGTCGTTGATTCATATTTCAAGTCAACTCTTTCTCCAAAATCAATGGTATGCAATACCAGAGAAGGGATTTCCCTCTCTACCAAAGATCACATAATTACACTCAGTACATGTGTAAATTCAAACAGCAGTCTGAGATATCTCGTGCAGGGGGTACTTATAAAAGATGAGCGAGCAGAATAAATCACGCAGAAAACATATTCCAAAACAGGTTGCAGATATTGTAGTTGAAAATGAAGACGGATTTGATATTGACTGGGACTCCATTGAAAACAATGTTGAACATGCCAATAGAGTTCGACGCTCAAAGCACAGGCACAGAAAGTCTTCATCTTTACAATCTGATTCCATCGGCTATCCAACTACAGGCAGCAACGGGGACGATAAAGACAATTCTTCAAAATCCGGAACTGTTTTGAATCATTCAGTTAAGATTGATAATGATAAAAAATCCCCAAAAAAATCCAAAGGAATAACTGCAAAGAAAGTTCTTTTAATTATTCTCGCTGTTATTCTTTCTATAATAATTGGTCTGATTATTGCTTTTTCTATTCTGAGAAAGACCGGTATGAAGAAGCTCTTTGATTATAACAATCTGAATATTCAGACTATAGATGATGCTACAACCGACAACCGTGGAAAAACTATTGTCTACAATGGCAAGACATATGACTTTAATCCTTATGTCACATCTATTCTTTTTATAGGTGTGGACAAAGAAACTTTGGATCTTGTTGATAACACTGTGGGTACCGGAGGTCAGGCTGATGCCCTTTATCTGTTAGCATACAACGCAACAAGCGGCAATATAAAAGTTGTCTCTATTTCCAGAGATACACTGATAGATGTTAACACCTACACTGTATCCGGAGACTACGCAGGTGTAATGAACACACAACTGTGTCTCTCTTATGCTTACGGTGACGGCAAAGACCTCAGTGCTAAAAATGTTCTCACTTCTGTCAGACGAATGATGTTTAACATTCCGATTAATACTTATTTGGCAATGGATTTGAAAGCAATAAGTAAAATGAATGACAGTATCGGTGGTGTCAGACTTAACTCTATGATTACAGTTGACGACATTTTCACTGAGGGAGAAGATGTTTTGATAAAAGGTGATATGGCAGAGAAATATGTAAGATACAGAGATACTTCTGTACTTGATTCAAACAACAACCGTATGCAAAGACAACAACAGTATCTCAATGCATTTTCCGCAAAGCTTGTTGAAGCCACAAAGAATGATGTTACTACACCTTTGAAGATACTTAATGATTCATCTGATTATCTAATTACAAACTTTGATACTTCAAGAGTTACTTATCTTGCTTCAAGTATCATTCAGGATTATTCAGGACTCAACATAATAAACATTCCGGGAGATGTTGTTGAAAAAGAAGGTAAGGCTGTCTTCATTCCTGATGAAACGTCACTCTTTGAAACTCTTCTTGATATTTATTACATCTGCAGAGATTAAACTTCTTTTCTGCGTAACAGATACTGTATTTAATATGCTGTGATTGACATGTTGCAACTTGATTTATTATCAATATAGTTGTATAATTTTGTTAGTTATACACGGAGGTGACGATGATGAGAAAAACTTCAATTATAATAGCATTTATGGCACTTACTTTAATATATACTCCTTCAGCATCAGTTTTTGCTGCTTCAAGCCCTTCTGCTGAAACTATTACCAACAGTTCTTCAACAGATAACGGCGCCAATGATAACGGTGGTTCCGATAAAAATCCATACGGTGAAGCTATTTCTGAATTTGATGACAGCAATGACAGCGATGACATTGATTCCATTGAAGATTCAGACGGTGCTGAAAGCAAAAAGAATAATGAAGGGGGCAATACTTCCGATACTTCTCCAAAGACCGGATTTCCTGTTCCCGCTCTTTTAGGAGTTCTTTCAGCTTCTATCGGATCATTATTAGCCATTAAGAAAAAATCTTAATGTATTTATGATTAGTTAATTTAATTATCATGTCTTTACAGATAAAAAAGGAACTTCAAACGAAGTTCCTTTTTTATCTGCATTCATAATCACCTAATCCACTAAATTTGTTTGGAATTACGGCAATTACTTGCTGATATATATCGCAGCTCCAAAAGGTCCTATGGTGACGCTTATTTCGCCTCCTGTTACACTTTTATCCACTGCCCCTATATTGTACTGTTCTTTGTCACATAACAGTATTCTCTTCATGTTAATTCCGTCTTCAACACCCAGTCTCCATACAGGTATCTTTACTTCTATTCTGTCACCGGAATTATTTATAATAATGGCTGCCTTAGAATCTCTGCTGAATCTACCGTATGAAATTACATCCTTATTCTCGTATAACGGAATGTAAGCGCCCGTTCTAAACACTTTGTTCTGCTTGTGAATTGCAATAACATCTCTGTGAAATTCCAACAAATCCAAATCTTCCCTGCCCCAGGGATAGGTTCTTCTATTATCCGGATCTGTCCATCCGCACAGTCCTGCCTCATCACCATAATACAATGTTGGTGCACCCGGCAATGTCATCTGCATAACAACAGCTTCTTTCATGATGTGCTTGTTTATTCCAAGGGAAGCTGCCTCCGGTCCTACAGTGGCAGTACGTCCAACCATACTGTTTGTTCTTGTAAGGAAACGTGAATGATCGTGATTTGACAACTGATTCATTGCGCACAGCATAGAATTAGTCTGAAAATTAAGCATGTTATACCTCATGCTGTCAAAGAATACTCTGGCATTTCCTTTAAGGTCCGGATTATAATTGTCACTGTGTTTGTCAACACCTGTTAAAAACCAGGTAACCGGCTCCATAAACGCATCATAATTCATTACCGTATCCCACTGGTCTCCCATAAGCCATGGCTTAGGACTTCCATAGTGTTCTGCCAGTATTATGGCATTTGGATTGGCTTTTTTTACCACTCTTCTGAATCTCTTCCAGAACTTGTGATTGAACTCCTCACTATGTCCCAAATCCGCTGCAACATCAAGTCTCCATCCGTCCACATTATACGGTTCGGAAACCCATTTTGCACCAATCTTCATAATGTAGTCGCATAATTTTTGAGATTCCTCGTAGTTTAGTTTTGGGAGGGTATCAAATCCCCACCATCCCTCGTAAACAGTGTTATTGTCATCAAAAAACTTGAAGAAGGAATCATATGAGCTGTCCTTATTACCGTAGGCTCCCGGCTTGTAACTGCCGTTTAAGTGATAGAATCCCTCTTTATCCAGCCACTTATTAAAAGATCCGCAGTGATTGAACACTCCGTCGATAATTACTTTTATGTTTCGCTTGTGGGCCTCTCTGACCAGTTTTGCAAACAGTCTGTTGCTGGCGGTGAGATTCTCTCTGTGTGTAGTTCTCATAATATACCTTCCGGCATTTCTGTTATTCAAATCGCCATCAGCAAGATTCATTCCACCGTCTTTTAATATCTTTCCAATATGAGGATCAACATGATCGTAATCCTGCGTATCATATTTGTGATTTGATGGAGAGACAAATATCGGATTGAAATATATTACCTCAATTCCAAGCTTCTGAAAGTAATCCATCTTATCTATAACGCCCTGCAAATCTCCACCGTAGAAGTTAAATACGTCTCTTGCATCAGGCAGTTTATACCAATCATTAATCTTCTTTACATGCTCACCTATATATGCATATTCATTGTCCTGAACATCATTTAATCTGTCCCCACTGTAGAATCTGTCAACATATACCTGATACATTACGGCACCCTTTGCCCACTCCGGAACGTCAAATCCCGGTGTAAGTTCAAATCTGCTGCCATCCGGTACGTTATAATTTACGCCTAACTTATCGTAGTAAAGTGTTCTGCCTTCAGATTCAATCTTAAAATAGTATCTAAGCAATTCATCCTCTGCTTCGAATGTCAGTTCAAAATATTCAAAAATTCCGTCAACCCCGGCACTATCCATATCAAATTCTTCATCATTTATAGATATTACCGCTCTGTCAACTTTTCCTGACATTGTTCTCAAAACGAAGGTATATGTGTTTTCTCCCTCTGGCGAAACTATGCAAAAATCACTTGTTCCATCATGGAAAAGCGATTCTTCGAGAGTCCAATTGATATTTGAGTTATAATGTATATCCATTTTCTCATTCCTCTTTATCTTTTTTTGGAGCTTTTCACCTAACTGCCTACTAAAAACCCGCATTTATATATTGAATCATCATCCAAATAAAGTCAAGTAAATATGTCTACCAGTCTTCCAACCACCATCGCAATCTTCTCATCCTAAAGAAAAAAGGACAGCTGCTACTGCTGTCCTTTTCGGAGAAGGTATTTGTTTTTTTATGGGGTGTAGCAAAAAAAACTATATAATGTATTGGGGGGTTTTACAATACTAATAATACCATCGACTACCACTTTTGTCTACCCCCTTAAAGGTATTTTTTTACATTTCCCCTAAAATTCACAATTAATTCACATACATAGTGAACCTGACTACCTTCTTTTTATTATTCTATCCCTCAAAGATAGACTCGAATTCTTCCCTTGTTATCTTCTCTTTTTCAAGAAGCATCTGTGTACATTTCTCAAGTTCATTCTTATGATCAAGTATCATCTCTTTGGCTTTCTTATAGCAGTCCTCAACTATGTTTCTCACTTCGTCATCAATAAGTGACGCTGTCTTTTCTCCATAGCCTTTTGAGTGTGCAAGATCTCTTCCGATAAACACCTCGTCTTCATCACTTCCGTAGTTGATAAGCCCAAGTTTCTCAGACATTCCAAACTTTGTAACCATTGACTTTGCAAGTGATGTGGCCTGTTTGATATCCTGGGAAGCTCCGGTTGTGATATCATCAAAGATAATTTCCTCAGCAATTCTTCCTCCAAGATCTACCATAATCTCCTGAAGCATCTTTCCTTTTGTGAGGAACATCTCATCCTTTTCAGGAAGAGGCATTGTATATCCTGCAGCTCCGCCACCTGTTGGAATAATTGATACTGTATGAACAGGTCCCACGTCAGGAAGTAAATGGAATAATATGGCATGCCCTGATTCGTGATATGCCGTAATCTTCTTTTCTTTCTCGGAGATAATTCTGCTCTTCTTTTCTTTTCCTATTCCAACCTTGATAAATGACTTTTCTATATCTTCCCTTGTAATAAAGCCCTTCTTGCTCTTTGCCGCACATATTGCAGCTTCGTTGAGAAGATTCTCTAAATCTGCACCTGTAAATCCGGCTGTTGTTCTTGCAATTGTGTCAAGATCCACATCTTCACCAAGTTTCTTGTTCATTGCATGAACTTCAAGAATCTCTTTTCTGCCCTCAACATCAGGTCTTCCAACCAATACTTTTCTGTCAAATCGTCCCGGTCTCATAATGGCAGGATCCAGAATATCAACCCTGTTTGTAGCTGCCATAACAATGATTCCTTCATTCACCCCGAAACCATCCATCTCAACAAGCATCTGGTTAAGTGTCTGTTCACGCTCATCGTGTCCGCCACCCATACCTGTTCCTCGTCTTCTGGCTACTGCGTCAATCTCATCAATAAAAATAATACAAGGTGCATTCTTTTTTGCTTCTGCAAATAAATCTCTAACTCTTGATGCACCTACACCTACAAACATCTCTACAAAATCAGAACCTGATATTGTAAAGAAAGGAACACCGGCCTCACCTGCAACTGCTTTCGCAAGTAATGTCTTACCTGTTCCGGGAGGTCCCTCAAGAAGAATACCTTTAGGAATTCTTGCCCCCATATCTATATACTTTCGCGGACTCTTGAGGAAATCAACCACTTCCTCCAACTCTTCTTTTTCTTCCTTAAGACCTGCAACCTTTGAAAAATTGATATTCTTTGTATCAACTGCAAGTTTTGCCTTGCTCTTTCCAAAATTCATCATCTTGCCGTTTCCACCTGAGTTTACACCCATCATGGAGAAGAAAAACAACACAAACACTCCCATGAAAACAAGCGGAAGTATTGTTGTCAGGAACACACTGTCACGTCTGACATCCGAAACTTCGATATCGACAGTGTCTTCAAATGCGTTCAAGTCTTTCAATGCAGCATTTACATCTGTAATGTAAATAAGGCGGGTCTTGTAATATGTCTTTCCATCTTCTTCATATCTGACTTTCGCCTGCAATTTTCCTGTCGGAACTTCCTTGTTCTGTATTACATATATGCTCTCAATATTACCATCTTTAAGATCTTTCAGCATATTACTGTACTTATATTCAGAACTTCCTCCGGCAAAGAAAGTAGAACATGACAGAACAATGAGCAATAAGGCTATAATGGCCACGTATATCCCAAGTCCTTTACTTCTTCCCTTCACTTTCCATTTCTCCTTTTCAACTTATATTCTCTATATCAATTGTCAAATTTGATAACTCCAACATATGGGAGATCTCTGTATTTCTGATCATAATCAAGACCATATCCCACTACAAACTCATCAGGAATGTTAAAGCATGTGTACTTTACCTCCACATCAACAACTCTTCTGTCCGGCTTGTCAAGCAATGTTGCCACCTCTAAGCTTGCAGGCTCTCTGTCCCGGAGAATCGGTATAATCTTACTCAGTGTATATCCTGAATCAACAATGTCCTCAACAATAATAACATGTTTGCCTTTAATCGAATCATCAAGATCCTTTTTGATTCTGACATCGCCCTTGCTCTCTGTTCCTGAGCCATAACTGCTTACGCTCATAAAATCCATGGTAACAGGGACTTTGATTCTCTTGGCCAAATCACTGAAGAAGAAAATACTTCCCTTCAAAATACATATAAGATGTATTGATTTGCCGGAATACTCTCTGCTTATTCTCTCTCCCAATTGTCTTACTTTTGTATCAATCAGATCTTCACTAATTAACTCTGTTATCTTATCTGCCATAATTGTGTATCATCCTCTCTTTTCAAATGCTTTCCCCTTAAGAACCAGACACTGCCTTGTATTCTCTGTAACTTTATAATAACTGCCAAGTCTGTAGCCGATTATCCAGACTATATGGCTGCCATCAGCAACAAGAAGTATATTATCTCTCTCGTCCCTTGGTATTTTCTCATTTATAAAGAAATCTTTTAATTTTTTTGTATTGCCCGCATCGTCAATAGTAATATAATCTCCCTGCTGTCGATTTCTGACGTGCAATGTTCCTTTTATCTTATCACAATCAATCCATTTAGTATACAATAAATCGGGGATATTTTGCACGAACTCACCCACAGGCTCTGACGTCAAATCAACTTTTTCTATTGTAACGAGACCATTTTCCATAAATCGGTTGTCTTTCCAAATCTCTATGTCTGTTATAATATCTTTCCCTTTGTTTTTCTGAGTATTTTTCATTTTAAAAATAGCATGATGATATGATTTTTGAACTGTTATTCCGTAAGGCAAATCCACTGAATTCCCCGTATCTACTCCAAGAAGCCCCATAACTATATCAATATGGAGTGATGTGACATCCTTTAGTTTTCCCGCCATCTGTTCTATTATCATTCGTATTACTCTCTTTGCAATAGCGGGATGTTCCTTCTCTATACCCAAAGATAAATAATACTCCTCTGACTCTCTTCTCACATATTTACCATAGACAATTTCAGTCTGAATCTTCAGATAATCTTCTATCTCTATAAGACTGCTTCCTGCCTTTGCAATGTTAACATCTGCTGCAGGATTCAGATTTTGTGTAATATATGGAATAACCACATTTCTTAATTTATTTCTGGAATAATCATTCTTAAGATTAGTGCTGTCGGTTCTGTAATCAATATTTCTGTCAGAAAGATATTCTTCTATCTCTCTTCTTGAAAGACACAGAATTGGTCTAATAATATCGTCCCTTACAGGCTTTATTCCGCACAGACCTGCTATTCCGGTTCCCCTGAACAGATTGAAGAGAATCGTCTCGGAAACGTCGTTCAAATTGTGTGCAACCGCAATAGACACTGCATTTTTAGCCTTTTTAACCTCCCGAAATATTCTATATCTTTCCTCTCTTCCTGCTTCCTCCTCGGAACATTTCATCTTATGGGCAATTTCTGTAGCGTCAATGTCGTAGCATATACATTCCACATTAAGTTTTCTGCACAGGCCTACAACATATTCCTGATCTTCATCAGCCTCTTTTCCTCTGATGTGATGGTTCACATGAACAACATACAGTCTCATTCCAAAATCCTTTGAAAATGAATGCAACATGGTAAGCAGGCACACTGAATCAGCACCACCTGAAACTCCAACTACAACACCGTCTCCCTGCTTTATCATTCTATTTTGATTTATATATTCTAATACCTTTTTTTCCATAAGAATAATATACTTTACTGATATTACAAAGTCAAATATCGACGTTTTTTCACCGCCCGGGAAATGTTCTTGAATTATGACTCCCAGATTCCCGCAACAAGAACTGTCATATCATCTTTAGGGTTATCTCCCATTCTATTTAAGACAGCATCTAATATATGATTTGCCATTTTCTGCGGATTATTTGTATCTGTACTCATTATTACCCTTCCAACAAATGACTCGCCTCCGATTTCTTCCACTCCGTCAATAATACCATCTGAGACCATTACCACAAAATCTCCACCATATAACTTTTTAGAGACACTCTCCATCTCGGGATTTTTCAGTGCCCCTATAGGAAGAGTTTCAGATTTTACACACTCAACCCAGTTGCCCCTTTTTATATAAGTGCATGCCGCACCCATTTTTAATATTTCGCAGGTTCCTGCGTACAGATCTATCATCCCCACATCAATGGCCATAGGGCTGTCCCATTGATTTCCAAGCATCAGTGCAGAATTAATAAGCTTAAGTCCGGTTTCTTTCTTAAATCCGTATTTGATCAGTTGTTCTAACAAATCCAAAACTATCCCGCTGTACCTGCCGGCCTTTTGTCCCACTCCCATGCCGTCGCATATGCTTAAAAGACATTGCCCGTATTTTAATTTTGCTATAGAGTAGTTATCTCCTGATACAAATTCTTTATCCTTAGCCCGCCTTGCAAGCCCGAATAATACCTCATAATTAGCATCCTGAATAAGACTGACAGAATAATCATTACATTTTTCAAATAACATTTTAGTCTGAAGAATCTCTGATACGCTCTGCAGAAATCGCTTCCTGTCGAATCTCTTATCCGCTTTTTTTCTGAATCTAACTGATACTGTTATTACTCCTCTGCTTATTATCTGTATATCAACTTTTCCGGGATGCTGTTTCATTGACCTTAAGACAGTTTCTATTTTTCTCTCTGCACCTGCAAATCTTTCCTCATCAAAAACATCCCTGTTTATCACCTCATCAATCATCTCTGCCATCTCATTTAACTGCATTGCCACAGCTGTTCTGCCCTCTTCCATTCTGCTTCTCCATGCAAAATTAAGCCTTGCTCTCTCAAAAATATTATTGGCTTCCAATACCAATCTGTTCTGATTCATACACTGCTTGGACATGCCCTCTGAAATTTCGTCAATGTTTATTCTTCCTTCACTCTTTGAGTTTTCTATCATATCCATAAAGTATTTTTTTGACTTCTCTGCATTGTTTCCCCAGCACACTCCTGAATTAACACACCGGGTGCATACTTCTCCTGAAAGCCGGCTGGCAATTTTGCCGGAGCTTATTACTTCTGTATTCATTGAATCCACTCCCGGCAGGTTCATAATCCTGTCAGCTAAAAATCTGTACCCCATTGCAACATTTGAAATGCTGTTTTCCCTGCTGCCAACTCTGTCATTAGTATTTTGCACTGCATTTTCATTTACTTTTTCTCTCACTATAAATGATATGGCATTATCCATAAATCCCTTAATCGCAATGGAAAACATCATGCTACCGGAACCGGACACCATCCCCACCAAGGCAATAATCAACAGCTGGTAGTAACTGTCATAAAGGATATTTTCACCATACAATGTTGTCAAATCCGTTTCCATAAACCATTCTCCCAGTTCCATTATTATCACGGAAGCTCCGGTTATTACTGCAATCATATTAAGATTGACCGTTCTATTATTTTTTTTGTAAAGAAGAACCATATAAATAACCGATACCATCAGAGTTCCGTATTTAATACACCCCACAATCCCCATGGAATAATACATTCCGATAATCATTACAGGGAATAACAGTATGTAACCTCCTCCCATCGCCGTAACCGAACTAATCCACGCAACTGCTAAAGGATTATATCCCAGTATCACTCCCTGAGTCAGAATCCCCCCTATCATTTGTATTATTAGTGACTTCATCACCCTTCCCTTCATTTTGCCACCTCCACTATTCATATTTTTCAACATTATCTGTACAGGATTTTTTCCTGTTTCATCGTGAAGAGTATACATTTATTGTTTTAAAAAAAAAGTCAAAAAAAAGGAACATTGCCATTATAATTTTTGACAATTGTTCCTTAAAAAAATCAATTAACTTCCTGTTAGTTTGATGGTTTGAATATAACCTCATTTGGATAAATAAGTCCAAGCTTTCTAGCCTGCTCTTCAATATATGCATTTGTCTTAACGTAAACCTTTTTCTTTTCAAGTTCCTCTGCTAACTTAAGCTGTCTGTCATACTCTGCCTGAAGCCTCTGTTTCTGTTCATTTAACTCGGCAAGTTTCTTGCGGGAACTGTTAATATTTATTACAAATACGCTGCTTACAATAGAAACGACAATAATAATCAGTGCAATCATAAAGCGGTTATCATTTCTTCTCTTTGACTTGCTGCGTCTGCTTACTCTTGCTGTAGCCGTATTTGGTTTTTTTACTTTTGTGGATTGTTTTCCATCTGTCATAAATCTGACCTCTTTCCCTTTTATATAATCTAACAATAAGTTTAATAGGTTTACAAATAAATATCAATGCCTTAACGCAATAATTCACAAAAAAAATGCTGATGTGTGAATAATAAAAAAACATTGCCGCAAACAGTATCCCAATAGCAAAGAATCTGACATCACCGTGGTTATATTTCAAAAATACATCATATACAACCGCTGTGTACAGTAGCCAGTAGAACAAATCCTGAACACATTTTAAAGGACCTGAAGCAGGCATGAAAATCCTGATAACTCTGACAACATCATATAAAAATGCCATCACTGTTCCTAAGATAAATGATGCCAGTCCAAGAAGCAGCTGTTCTATAATAAAATCTGTCACTACCTAAACATCCTTTTAACAACCGATTTTCCTTTTGATTTGAAGGATGTCATTTCAGAATAAGACACTCTGTCAACACTTCCATGCGCTTCAACTTCACCTTCTTCAAGTTTCACACTTTTAACCTTCAAATCATTTCCTTTAATGTTCATGGCACCACAGACAGTTTCGAGTGTTATTTCTTTTAAATCAAAGGATACAACATCCAAAACCCCTGTAATAATTATGTTGCTTCTGTCTGTTATCACAAACTTGTGATTCTTATTCAGCGTTTGGTTCTTATTCTGATTCTGTGACTTATTCTTATATTGCGACTGCTCCTTAAACTGTGGCTGCTCCATATTAAACCTGACCTTCTGTATTGGCACCTTCTTTGATTAATTGTATGTTCTAGGTCAGATCTTTATACATCTCAACTGCATTTTCCTTCTTTACGGTTTCATTAAGTGAAAGTACTTCAACTTTAACTGTTCTCTGCCCAAACATTATCTCTAAAATGTCACCAACCTTAACTTCTGCTGAAGCTTTGACAACTTTTCCGTTTATAAGAACACGCCCTGCATCACATGCTTCGTTGGCAACAGTTCTTCTTTTTATAATTCTTGATACCTTTAAATACTTATCTACTCTCATTTCTTCTCCTATTCCTACCTAACAAGCAAAAGGAGCCTTTGCATCCTGCAAAAGCTCCTTTTAAATCTAACTATTTATCAAACAATTAGTTGATAGCGTCCTTTAAAGCCTTACCAGCTTTGAACTTTGGTACGTTAGATGCAGCGATCTTGATTGTCTTACCTGTCTGTGGGTTTCTTCCTTCTCTAGCTGCTCTCTTTGATACTTCAAATGTACCGAATCCAACTAACTGAACTTTGTCCCCTGCCTTTAATGCTTCCTCAACTACTTCTGCGTAAGCCTTTACTGCCTTTGTAGCATCTGTTTTTGATAATCCTGTCTTTTCAGCGATTGCTGCGATAAAATCTGTCTTGTTCATCGTATAATTCCTCCTAATATAAAATATATAAACAATAATACGTTTTCTCGCGTATACCTCAAGTAAATTTATACCATTTTTATACTGATATTGTCAAGCAAATTAACGATTTTAGCCTTATTTTATTACATTTTTTTGTCATTTTGCCACAATATGTCAACCGGCAAAAACAATCAAAAAAATCAACTGTACAAATTACCCAAAAATGTCGTTGCAACAATTAGCATTTTGTCCTCAAAATCGTACTTTTTTTCATCTTTTTGATGGCTGATTAATCCCACGGTGCCTATCACATCTCCACGACTCAAAATCGGATAAATAATCTGACTTTTATCCGTCAGATTTTCACCCTCATAAACAAAAATCTTTTGTCCGTTATCTTCGGATGTATTGATAATCTTTCTGGCCTCCATGGCATTCTCCAGCTGCCGGCTGACAATTCTGTCTTCGTATTCTGTTTTATACCTGCCTTCAGACGCTATAATTCGTTCTCTGTCGCTTATTATAACTGTCTTTGCAGTAATTTCAGATACTGCCTTTGCAAATGATTTTGCATAATTACTCAGTTCCCCCATGGGCGAATACTTTTTCAGAACTATTTCGCCGTTTCTTGAGGTGTATATCTCAATAGGGTCTCCCTCTCTGATATGATAATTCTTTCTGATTTCTTTCGGGATAACAATTCTGCCGAGTTTATCCACAGCTCTGATGACTCCTGTTGCTTTCATTTCTGAATCTCCTTTATTTTTTTATTATTATTGCTAATAATTAGGAGATTATACATCTTTAATCCGCACAGGTTTATTCTACACAGGTTTAATCCGAACATGTTTATTCTGCACAGGCCATCGCAACTTTAGTCTTGATATATCTTCCGTTTTTTACTCTCTCATCTTTTGGTTTCTTTGTGTTTGCAGGAATAGCCCACATATTGCCAAACTTAACTGCTCCTTTAATGCGTCCCTGGAGACAGAGCGTGTTAATTCGTCTCTCACTGATTCCCCACAACTCAGACATTTCCTTTAAAGTTTTAAATTCACTCATAAAAAACCTCCCCATTCTTTTTGTTTTTCCATAATTGTTTTCTATAATTTCCAATTATTAAGCCATACAGTAATTTAAAGTTTATTTACATAATTTCGTCTTCAAACTCAACCATAGCGGATTTTGCTTTTTCACACACAAAGCCCCCGGCCATTTTCATATCAACCTATCCTAAGCTGAAATTAATTCAGATTAATTACTGTAAGATAAACTTAGATCAAATACCGTAAAATAATAAAAGCACTGCAGCTGGTACTACAATGCTTACTGCATGCAACTGGCTGACATTTTAAAGTCCCTATAGCTTTGCGTCATTGCCTTTCGACAATTTTGCCGTTTTTAATAATTCTGTTGATAATTTTACTCCCGTCATGGTATAATGTCAACCTTACCATTTTTTAGTACTGTAAACTAAAAAATTGATCCCCTCATTGCACCATGACTTCACAATATTCCATAACCTCTTTGTTTTATGCCCCCTTATCACTTTTATGCATCTATTTAATCTTTACAATTCCACTGTTATTATTTAGAGAATCTATATTATAAAGGACGAGAACATCTTTAACATTTTTGTTTTTCTTTACATAATCGCTGACATGTGGCATATAATAACGCGGATCAATTATGTGTATTTTTCTGTAGTGATATATCAAAAATGGTACAAAACAATTTGCAAAACTGTCTTTGACAATCACAAGTTCATCCTCGCTCTCAGATTTCTGATTTTCAACAATCTGAAGGGCCTGATTTCCTCCTCCAAATACACTGTACTTATCTTTTTTCTCCAGAAATGAATAGTCGTAGTAATCATTTGTCTCTTTCTTTTTGTCAACATATTCAACTTTGATTCCACTCTTCGGAAGTTCAACTGCCTCTATTACATCAGGCTTCATGCTCTTAATAAGCACTTTAGAATACAGAGTTCCCCTGAAGTCTTTTGTCAATGTCTTTTTGCCAAACTCTTCAATATCTCTTGGCTCAATACCTATCTGTCTGCAGTACAGTCTGTATCCTGTATACGCCCCATAATAATTCCAATGATGATCTAAATAATAATACATGTTGTGATTGTCTTTTTCATTAATCAGTTCTTTTACTACATCCATGTCATTACATTTTGTATTATCGTAAATATCCTGAATTATTGCCTGTTCATCCACAATGTCAGGTGCATTTTTAGGAAGTTGCGACGAATAAACCGTTGCGTTTGTCGGTATAAGCATTAAGTTAATGTTAGTTTCTGTATCTTCAAGATTATCACAAAGTCTGTTAATTCTGCTTTCAAAAACACTAATTTGAGGTTCTTCAATATGTTGCAGTAGTCTGCCCCTACCTAAAAAGACATCGTTAAATTCCTTTATACCTGCAATCTTTTGAACAGAACACTTAAGTGATACCAGTTCATCTCTAAGTGGGAAATGGTCCGACACATATTTTTCTACTTCGTCAGAAAAGACTCCCTCTTTAATATTATTCAAAGTAACAACCGGCACCTTCTGCAACATTCTGTTTTCATTCTCCGAGAAATCCTTTTTTGGAAGAACTATTATTAAAACCGGTACAAGCAAAATAAGCGCAGCCACAGTAATTGGCATTATTAACTTTGGCATTATTTTCTTTTGCATTATTTTCTTTTGCATAATAACATTTCCTCCTTCGCTTAGAATCTGAAATATAAAAACGGATTATAAGACTCACTGATAATCATTGCCACTGATATGATAAAAAGGATAATATAGGCAATCGGCGAAATGACATTAATTGCCTTTTCGTATCTTCCTCCTGCTTTTTTAATAAGCAAACCTGCCGCCGGCGTGCAAAACAGCATTGCCGCCACAAAAATAAGTTTATACTGACCCAGAATAAACAAAGCCTTATCATCTACAGGATTTGTAAGATTAAACATTCCTGCGATATAACTGCCAATATCCGAAACCTTGTCAAATGAGAATATAACCCATCCAATCATTGCCATGATACATACGTAAATGTGAAGTATAACCGAAGGTATTTTCTCCAAAACAGATTTCAATATATATTTCTCGGTTATAAGAATCACTCCGAAATACACACCCCACAGCATGAAATTCCACTGTGCGCCGTGCCAGAATCCCGTGAGGGCCCACACTACCAGTATATTAAAAATATTACGTCCCACACTGCATCTGGAGCCTCCAAGCGGTATGAACACATAATCTCTGAACCAGGTTGTAAGAGACATATGCCATCTTCTCCAAAATTCAGAAACTGACTTAGCTATGTAAGGATAATTGAAGTTCTCCGGAAATGTAAATCCAATCATTCTTCCTATTCCGATTGCCATATCAGAATATCCTGAAAAATCAAAATAAATCTGAAGTGAAAATGCAAGTATCCCAAGCCACAATGTCAGTGCCGACTGCCCTTTAATACCTACGTTTTGAATATCCGTAAATACAGCCCCCACACTGTTTGCAATCAGCACTTTCTTAAACAGTCCGATAAGAAATCTGCGCATTCCCGCTTCAAATGAATTAAAGTCTATCTTTCTCTCATGAAGTTCCGCTCCCACAATACTGTATCTGACAATCGGTCCTGCAATGAGCTGTGGAAACATGGATACATAGGTCATAAAATCAAGGAAATTATGCTCTGTCTTCACCTTTCCGCGGTACACATCAATACTATAACTCATTGTCTGGAAAGTATAAAAACTGATACCTATCGGCAATGCAAGATTTGGCACAGTAAGCGTCGCTCCCGTCACATCGTTAAATGTTGAAATTAAAAGTGTTGAATATTTAAAAAATCCAAGCATTGATAAATTTACACACACCGATAATACGAGAAATATAATCTTCTTCCCCGGAAACTTTTCAATACATACACCATTCATATAATCCACAATGGAAGAAAACACCATCAATACTATGTAGACCGGTTCTCCCCAGGCATAAAAAACAAGGCTAAAAATACAGAGAACTATATTCTTAGCCTTAAATGGTACTATGTAATATAACATAAAAAATATCGGCAAAAATACAAACATAAATGTCGAACTGCTAAATACCATTATTCTACCTTCTTACGCTCATTTATTATATTGCTCACATTCAGGCATAACCTTTGCCCTCATCAAAGCCTTTTTCTGTCAATTATTTATATGACTCAATATCATTTTTGGCATCTTCAGTCTTGTTGCAGATAACAAGATACACAAAACTGCCATCATTTACCACTTCAGCTTTAGTAGTCTTCTCGTACTCTTCCGGTGCATAATCTTTTGTTGAATCTTTAATGCTGTCAAGAACTGTTGCAAGAGCTGTTTCTATTCTGGAAGCTGCTGCATTATCCTTTGCTCTAAACAATGCAAGAACGTCTGCAGAAGGTGAAACTGTTCCCTGATAGAACGCATACTCTGTTGCATCATTTACATCAATACCGTAGTAATCCATCAAATCTTCTTCATCCAGACTGTAAGTATCCGAAAAATATCCTGCTGTAAAAAGTTTGTCAGCGATATCTGATATTTGCAAACTCTCTACCTGCACTGTTGTTTCTTCTACTGTTGTCTCCTCTGCTATAGTTTCATCAACAGTTGTTTCCTCTACTGTTGTCTCTTCCACTGTAGTCTCTGTATCTTCATTTGCATTTTCTGCAACTGTTGTATTATCCTCTTTTTTATCTGATTTGTTGCAACCGGTAAAAGAAATTGCCGAAAACAACATAACAGTTGACACTCCCAATGCAATTACTGATAATCCTCTTTTTCTCATTTTTCTTTTCTCCCTTTAGTGTTTTTTGTTCCACGCATAATTTCTCAGAACTTTGTCCCATATTGAATAAGCAGATATCTGCTGATGTATAAATGAATCCGAACAATACTGAGATTTCAAATAACCGTCACCTGTTGAAACATAGGATGCAATATCAATGTACTCACAATCTGACTTCTCACAGTATGCTCTCATTAAATCGTTCAATTTTTTCAGATTCTTTGCAAGAATATCGCTTCCCTCGTGATCCTTTACGGGATATGTCGTGCTCAATATGTAAATCTGCACATCAGGGCAGTTCTTCTTTATTCTATCGATTAACTCCAAATACTTTTTGTAGGTGCCCTTTGGATCTTTTGTGTTGTAGACATCATTTATTCCAAAAAACAAAAATACTTTTTTAGCTCCTACTGCCTGTGCTAATTTTTCCGGAGCCATATGCTGTCCCTTGTAAAGTGGATGGAACTTTGAATCACGTTTCAATGCTTCTGTCAAAGAATAACTTACTACTCCGTCAACTTTTGCTCCATCAAGATATCCCTTGTTCTTTGATTTCATGTAAATCCCAAGACCTGACAATACAGAATCTCCAAAAAAAACTGAATCCTTAAAGAATCCATCTGTAGCCTTGTACGAGCCTTTTATTATACTGTTTGAATCCTTAACTTTACACTTTTTTGCATTCGACCAGTCACTGTAATACTTCTTTTTGTTCTTTGATTTGTATGTTCTGATTCTTACATAATAGGTCTTTTTGGATTTGAGTTCATATAATACTTTGTCTGAAGAATCATTTCCTTTAACATTTACTGTTTTTGCATGCTTGAACTTCTTATTATCACTGTACTGTATATCATATCCGGTAACTCCATCACCTTTTTTCCATTTTACTATTGCAGAAAATGAATCAACGGCATTTACCTTTTTCAACTCTACATTTGTAATAACATTATCCAGAGTATTGCTGTACTGCCCATATACAGTCTTTCCGTTTGAGTTCTTGTAACCTCTGACTTTTACTTTATATACTTTTCCTAATTTGAGTTTATCAATCCGAAACTGAGTATCACGGCCCGAAGACACTTTTTTGAACTTCTTTTTTTCGTTTCCTTTAACCCAGATTTCAAATCCGTCACAATTGTCCTTATTCTCCCACACAATGACAGATTTGTCTGTTTTTGAATTCACCTGTAATATAGACGGGGTACTGACCTGAGGTGTAATAGCCAAAGTTGTTACTCCCTCTGCCGTAGTCTCCCCTTCTGCTTTAACTGAAATATCATTATTAAGCATTCCGCTTACCGAGATGCTTAGCAAAAGTACTGCAAATAATCGATTTTTAGTGTTCATTTTTTGCTCCTCAAATAGTCTTTTCGACTTTTTTCTCCAATCTCTAGTATATCACATTTATTATTATTCGCAAATATCAAATACTCAATACTCAAAAGATGAAGGCACATTGCGTTAGCAACAGTGCCTTCATCTCATAATACATCAATATTTACTATGTTACAGATAACCGGAAGAACTTAGTTATTGTCCTCCTTATTATCATCTTTGTTATCATCGTTGTTGTCGTCTTTGTTATCATCGTTGTTGTCGTCTTTGTTGTCGTTCTTATCATCTTCCTTTTTATTATCCTCAGAGTTCTCATCTACTGCTGTTTCCTGGGCTTTCGTCTCCTCAGCCGTTGTTTCAGCGGCAGTTGTTTCTCCATTGATAATATTTGTAAGATTTACATCATTCTCATAAAGAGTTTCTGCAACACCGTTAAGACTCTCAACATCTGTATGCAACTTATCTATCTCTGAATGTAATCCGTTAACATATCCCTGCATTGAGTTAATATAATTATTAAGAGAGTTAACTTTCCAGAAAAGAACAACTACAACCCCAAGAGACAGAATAAGCAAAGCAGTAAGAATACCCACAAATCTCTTTAAGCCTTTTGTGTCTTCACGATACTCCTCTTGCTCTTCAGGATAAATGTAATTAACGGAATCAGACTCTTCTATCTTTTTCTCAGACTCTTCAAAAACCTTCTCTAATTCATTAACATGAGTATTTTTAACTTCTTCTAGAGTAATCTCTTCTCGTAAATTATTATCTGACCGGTCGTTGTCTTCAACACTACCTGCGGGCACCGTATCATCTACTATAAACGGTGTATTAGGTCTTTGCTCAGCCTTCTCATCCATTCCCAAAGCCACTTCCCCGTTTATATCAGATTCACTTGCCTCTTCACTTGCTTCCCTATTTGATTCCTCATCAGTGTCTTCATTTGAGGTTTCAATATTATAATTTTCTTCAAACGCCTGCGCAATTTCATCTATATAATCCTGACTTTGATTGTCACTGTCATAGTATGACTCATATTCTTCCGTTTCTTTAGAATCAGATTCATCCTGATAATCTTCACTTGCATTGGAATGTGCGTCAACATCATAAGCTTCCACCATAGGAATCTCAACCTCAGGATACTCTTCCTCTGCTAGTACTTCTGCTGCCACCTCTTCTGATGATACTACAGGCTCTTCTTCTGCAAATTCATCTGTTATCGGCTCTTCTGCTGACTCTGCTGTTATTTCTTCTTCAGGCTCTTCTACTGACTCTGTAGTTATTTCTTCTTCAGGTTCTTCTACTGATTCTGCAGTTATTTCTTCTTCAGGTTCTTCTACTGATTCCGTAGCACCTTCTTCCACTGCAGATTCCTCTGTTTCATCTTCTCTTGCTACATCTTCACCCATCGGTGCTTCTTCAACTGGTGATTCTGCTACTTCTTCATCTTGCGCAACTTCATCTGACTGTTCTTCTAATGCCTCTGCAACATCTTCCGCAACTGCTTCGTCCGGTGATTCTACACTATCTGTCTCAGACTCGTTTGCTGCTGACACACTATCTGCTTCAGCCACTTCTGCTGACACTTCTGCTGACACTTCATTTGATACTTCTGCTATTTCTTCTGTTTCAGACTCTTTCTGAACAGGCTCTGATATTTCAGGGATTATACGTTTTTCTTTCTTCTTACTTTCATCATCAGTAAAGATAAAGAATCCGTCTATCTTTTTCATTTTTCCATTTTCCATGTAGTAAAATGCCTCTACTATCTGGACAGGATCCACGATATATTCAATTATATTCTTGCCTTCAAAAGTACGTGTCTGGAAATATTCATCATACTCAGTTGCATTACAACCGGTGTCAGGATTTGTGTGCATCCATCCGATTATCTTGTATGACGGATAGTTCTTCTTAACCTGCTCAATATACTTGATAGTATCCTTTGTAAATTTTATCGAGTTAGATGTTGCCTCGCAATGTTTCGCCTCGATAAACGCACGAATAATATAATAGTGTGTCTCACCTTTTCTAAGTTTGTTTCCAAGCAGAATCCCCCCTGCCTGAACTACGTTCTTGTCCTTAGAAAAATTAAATATATCTTTGTATACTTCTTTCGAAATATATACTCTCTGTAATCCCTGGCCTGTACCGCCGACAACTCTCGTCTTTGCAGGCAATCTGTTTTCTTTGCTCAATGTATCAATCCTTCTCTTTTCAATTAAAATATTTAGCCGTAAAGTGTTACTGAATTATAATTGAATTGTATAACTCAATTGTTATGAAAGTGTGGCTTTCATAACAGCTTTGATTGTGTGCATTCTGTTCTCTGCCTCGTCAAATACAATAGACTTGTCGGACTCAAACACTTCGTCTGTCACTTCCATCTCTGTAAGTCCAAATTTTTCATATATTTCCATACCTGTTGTAGTCTTTAAATCATGGAATGCAGGAAGACAATGCATAAACTTGCAATCAGGTGCAGCATTGTTCATAAGTTCCATTGTCACTCTGTATGGCAACAAATCGTCGATACGCTCTTTCCAGATTTCAGCAGGCTCGCCCATGGATACCCATACATCCGTGTAGATGACATTTGCACCTTTTACGGCATCCATAGGTTCTTCCATAAGTGAAATAGTTGCTCCTGTTTCTTTAGCAACTTTCTTGCACTCTTCCACAAGTTTCTCGTCAGGCCAATATTTCTTTGGTGCACATGCCACAAAATCAAGTCCCATCTTTGCGCATCCTACCATAAGTGAATTGCCCATGTTATATCTTGCATCACCCATGTATACAAACTTGATGCCTTTTAACTTTCCAAAATGTTCTTTGATTGTGAGAAAATCTGCGAGAATCTGTGTTGGATGGAACTCATTAGTAAGACCGTTCCAAACAGGAACACCGGCGTATTTTGCAAGTTCCTCAACTATCTCCTGCCCGTATCCTCTGTACTCGATTCCGTCAAACATACGTCCAAGAACTCTTGCTGTATCTGCAATGCTCTCTTTCTTTCCAATCTGTGATCCCGACGGATCAAGGTATGTTACTCCCATTCCAAGATCATGTGCTGCAACCTCAAAAGAACATCTTGTTCTTGTACTTGTCTTTTCAAAAATGAGGGCAATATTCTTTCCCTTAAGAGTATCAACAGGAATGCCCTGTTTCTTCTTTGCTTTCAAATCTGCTGCAACATCTAAAAATTCCTGAATCTCGTCAGGTGTAAAATCTAATAATTTGAGGAATGATTTTCCTGTTAATGCCATTTTATTGTCCTTTCTCCAGTGCTTCTTCACAATACAAGCAACGGTAAACCTTTTTTTCTATATCTGCCAAGAAGAATATCTGCTCTAACTCCTGCTCAACACAGGTAATGCATCTTGGGTTTTTGCACTTTGCCACGTTGGAAATGCGTGTCGGCAATGTAAGCGGCTTCTTCTCTATAATCTTTTCATCTTTTATCACGTTGACAGTGATATTGTCATCTATAAATCCAAGCAGATCCAAATTAATATCAAGCAAACCTTCTATCTTGATAATATCTTTCTTTCCCTGCTTTCCACTCTTTGCATTTTTGATAATTGCAACTTCACCTGTGCACTTATCCAAATCCAAAGCCCTGTAAATGTCCATGCATCTTCCGGCTTTGATATGGTCAATAACATATCCATCTTTCAATCCACTGATATTAATCATCTTTTTCTCCATTTCTTCGCTATCATTTTGCAAAACTACGCCTTCAATCCTAAAAGCATCATAATCAGTGCCATTCTGATATATACTCCGTTTTGTGCCTGTTTGAAATAAACTGCTCTAGGGTCTGAATCAACCTCAACAGAGATTTCATTTACTCTTGGAAGAGGATGCATTACTATCATGTCATCTGACGCATATTTCATCTTATCCATATCAAGAATATATCTGTCCTTGAGTCTTATATAGTCCTCTTCATTAAAGAATCTTTCTCTCTGAACTCTTGTCATGTACAAAATGTCCATCTTTGGCATTACATCTTCTAAGGTTTCAACCTCTTCAAAAGGAATATTGTTCTTCTGCAAAACATCTTCACGAATAGATTCAGGAATTCTGAGTTCCTCCGGTGAAACGAGAATGAACTTAACTCCCGGGTATCTTACAAGTGCAGTAATAAGTGAATGAACAGTTCTTCCAAACTTCAAATCACCGCACACACCAATAGTGAGATTATCAAGTTTCTTCTTGTATGTGTGAATAGTAAGCAAATCAGTGAGAGTCTGTGTCGGGTGCTGATGTCCGCCGTCTCCTGCATTGATAATAGGAACTGCCGACTTCATTGATGCAACCAGAGCCGCTCCCTCTTTTGGGTGTCTCATTGCAATAATATCGCTGTAGCAACCAACTACCGATACCGTATCAGATACACTCTCTCCTTTGCTGGCCGAGCTGGATGTCGCCTCGGAAAAACCAAGAACCTGTCCTCCCAGCCTGATCATTGCCGACTCAAAGCTAAGTCTTGTTCTTGTACTTGGCTCATAAAAACAAGTTGCAAGAATCTTTCTTTTTGCAACTTCGCAGTACTTATCAGGATTCTCTCTGATATCCTCCGCAACCTTTATCAGGTCGTATGTTTCTTCAACTGTCAAATCCAATGGATTTAGTAAATGTCTCATATACTTCTCCTAGTATGTATATTTCACATTAATCATGTGATTAATCTTTTTCTTTCCGACATGTAACATTATACAATCAATATCTGCTAATCGCAATAATTTTGCCCTACTTCTTGAAGGTAAAGCGCATATTTTTTATGTAATCTTCAATTCTTTTTGTCTGTCCGCTAATATGCCACTTAGGGAATGCTCTCGACATTCTTTTTGAATTCACCATAACCCTCTTCGTAAGTGCGTCATATTTCCTGTTAAGCGCTTTTGCAAACTCTGTTCTCACATCTGACATTCCATTTTTAAAATCATCACTTTTCTTTGATATATTTTTACCAAATTCTATAAATTCAATCTTAAATGCGTCGCTCTTCTTGTATACACTCCTGCTAAATTCCAGTAATTCTTCTTTCATGCTGCCCCTAATTTCAGAGAATCCTTCCTTGAAATCATCACCAAATTCCGCAACATTCTCTTTCAAGCCATCGCTGATTCCTGTAACGCTCTCTTTCAAGCCATCGCTGATTTCGGTGACACTCTCTTTTAATCCATCGCTGATTTCGGTGACACTCTCTTTCAGTTCATCTCCCATTTCGGTGACACTCTCTTTTAGTTCATCACTCTTCTCTGCCGCTTCAATTGCAGTCTTTCCAACTTTCTGTGTAAGATTATCACTTATTTCGTGAAGTACTTTTGCCACTCGCTCTATTTCCTTAATATCTCTTGTAATGCCAATAACAGTCTTGTATGTAACAATCAAATCGCAAATCATTGCTATCGCACATACAATCAATATAAATACTCCAAGATAAAAAGGCACATGGGCAACCAACTTGTAAACTATAGCATGAAAATATCTAACTGCAAATACAACCGCAATTCCCCACAAAATACAGAATTTAAGACATATATATCCCTTCAGATTAAAGGGTTCCTCTGAATAATCCCACCATCGCATATGAAACAGTTTGTCCAAAATCCATCCCCCAAACAACTCTATTACCGTTGCAATTATTATTCCTCCAAAGAACAAAAGCCACTTGTTATCTATTACCGGTGACAGCAGTGTCAAAACTCCTACCATTCCAAATCCATATATCGGACATACCGGCCCGTTTAAAAATCCTCTGTTAATCAATTGTCCCTTAGCCACACCCTGATATGTCACCTCCAGGCACCAGCCGAGAAATGAGTAAATAAAGAAATATGCGACCAAATAATAAAACCACATGTCAGTCCACCTCATCTTCTTATATTAATATCAACAGTTTTTATCACTTGATATTTTAACTGTTATTATTATACTTCAAAACACACAAAAAATGCACAGCCAACTAATCTTTTTGTCTGACACTTCACCCTGATCACCTGACTGTGCATAATTATTTATTAATTCATTTCATTTATTACTATCATACATCAATGCAATTAATGATAGTCGTTTATCCCACTATAATAATCCGGCACCAAATACTCCTGCAAACACAAGAGATACAATAGTCATAAGTTTGATAAGTATGTTGATTGAAGGTCCGGAAGTATCTTTGAAAGGATCTCCTACAGTGTCACCAACTACTGCCGCCTTATGAGGTTCACTTCCTTTTCCTCCTTCAGCACCACCTTCTATATATTTCTTGGCGTTGTCCCACGCTCCGCCTGCGTTTGCCATGAATATAGCCATCATTACTCCACTCACAAGAGAACCTGCAAGCATTCCGCCAAGAGCCTTAGAGCCGAGTAAAAATCCCATTGCCAGCGGTGATAATACCGCAAGTACTCCCGGAACTATCATCTCATGTAAAGCTGCAGTGGTTGATATTGATACACAGGTTTTATAATCCGGTTTCTCAGTGCCCTTAAGAATACCCGGCTGTTCCCTGAACTGTCTTCTCACTTCCTCTATCATCTTGTTTGCAGCCTTTCCTACAGACGACATAGTAAGAGCTGAGAACATAAACGGAAGCATGCCTCCAACAAACAGTCCCACAACAACTCTTGGATCTAAAATATTAATTCCATCCTTTGAAATTCCTGCTGTCTCTGCAAAAGAAACAAACAATGACAATGCCGTAAGTGCAGCAGATCCAATGGCAAATCCTTTGCCAATAGCCGCTGTTGTATTTCCAACTGCATCCAACTTGTCAGTTATGTTTCTGACAGACTCATCCAGTTCTGACATTTCAGCAATTCCACCTGCATTATCTGCAATAGGTCCGTATGCGTCAACTGCTACGGTCATCCCCGTCGTTGAGAGCATTCCTACTGCAGCAAGTGCAATTCCATACATACCGCAGAAATAATGTGCCATAAGAATACCCATGGCGATTACAACTATCGGCATACATGTAGACTTCATACCAACAGACAGACCGCTGATAATATTTGTTGCAGCACCTGTATTGGAACTCTTTGCAATCTCTTTTACGCTTCCATGCTTTTCAGATGTATATATTTCCGTAATTTTTCCGATTATCACTCCCACTGCAAGCCCTGCAACAATGGCTGCAAAGGCATTATATGTTCCAAAGAAACACTTGCTGAGTACAAAGGAAGCAATTATCACAATAACCGATGCCGTATATTCTCCGATATTCAACGCAAATTGCGGATCTGATCCTTCTTTTCCTCTTACAAAGAAAGTAGCAATAATCGAACCGACGATACCTATTGCAGCAAGTACCAGTGGGAACACTGCTCCCCCCAGTTCTATTTTGCTCTCAACTGCAGTGGTAACCAGTCCAAGGGTAATGGCAGACACCAGTGCACCGACATAACTCTCAAACAAGTCTGCCCCCATACCGGCTACATCTCCAACGTTATCCCCAACATTATCTGCTATAACTGCAGGATTTCTCGGATCATCTTCCGGTATTCCCGCCTCAACTTTTCCAACCAGATCTGCCCCAACATCTGCGGCTTTGGTATAAATTCCACCACCAACTCTGGCAAACAGCGCAATGGAGGATGCTCCTAAACTAAATCCGGTAAGAATGCTGATTGACTCCGGCGTCACGTCACCACCATGCCTAAAATATACAATTGCAAAAATACAGCCAAGTCCTAAAATACCTAGTCCCACTACCGACAATCCCATAACAGCTCCACCGGAGAACGCAATCTTAAGTGCCTTATTCATTCCACCGTCTTTTGCTGCTTTTGCAGTCCTTACATTTGCTTTTGTGGCAACATTCATTCCAAAATAACCTGCCATGGTAGAAAAAACAGCTCCCACCAAAAAGCAGATGGCTGTAATCCAGTTAACTCCAAAACCTATTACCGCAAAAAGGATAAATATAAAAAATATCAGTATCCTGTACTCTGCATACAAAAAGGCCTTTGCACCCTCGGCAATGGCATCTGCTATCTCTTTCATGCGCTCATTTCCGACCGGCGCTTTTGAAATAACAGCAGTTTTTATAAATGCAAAAATAAGTGCAAGTGCACCGGCAATCGGGGCCAGTAACAACAAATACTCCATACCTGTCACCTCCGTCTTTTCATAATTCAATTGTCCGATGTAAACTATTAATATTATAACACTTTTTTATTACTTTTGTCCCTATATTTTTCTCACCGAGTAATCAAAAAAGATGTTGTACAAAAAACTTAATTGTACAACATCCCATTCAAATTCAATTATTTATTCGAAATATTACAAATACTTCATTTTTATAATTATAAGAATAACTCTCTAAAATCTTCATTCGTAAAAGCTACTCCACTGATTACAAAAAACATATTCTTCTTTGGAAGGATAAGTTTTGTCTTCTCATATGCTATAACATGATTCTGTTCTCCATCTTCAATAGAGTAACCAATTGGAAAATCATATGTTTTTGAGTATGCATATAACTTTATTCCGTCTTCTTTTTTCTCAACTTTGTATATTGTTGCAATACAATAGTAATAATACAAAAATGCAACAATTCCAAGTATTATCGCTGTAGAAAGGAATTTAAGAAATCCACCTGCGAGACTTCCTGCAGTAACAATTCCAATTAAATTAATAACTATCCAAACTATTCCGAATACTTTTAAAACTTTATCAATTACTGATAAAACTTCAAATAACTTCTGTTTCTCTACCATATTCTTCTCCTCGACTATATGTAAATTTGCATATCTGTCATTTTTCAATACTCTGATTTATTTTAATACATTATATAAAATAAATCAAATAAAATGTGTATTTTTTACGAATTATCAATACAACTGTAAGATTTTGCCTTTTACTATATCATCACAATATGTTATACTGTCTAATGTATTAATTTCAGGATTGATACATTAGGACTGAATAATATGAAAGGAGTAGTATATGAAGCACGAATTAGATCATATCGATGAACAGATTATTAATTTGTTACATGACAATGCCCGTATCCCCCTAAAAGCAATTGCCAATCAGGTTTTCCTGTCTTCACCCGCCGTATCGGCCAGAATTGAAAGACTCGAAAAAGCAGGTATAATTCTTGGTTACAACGCCAGACTCAATCCTGCCGAACTTGGTTATCACATTAAGGCATTTATCAATTTAGAAGTTAAGCCGGGACAGAAAGCCGACTTTTATCCTTACATAAAGAGTTGTAATAACGTCGTTGAATGTAACTGCGTTACAGGTGATTATTCAATGCTTATTGAGGTAATGTTTAAAAGCACTGATGAACTGGATCATTTTATTGGCGATTTACAGAAATTCGGCAGTACAAAAACTCAGATTGTTTTCTCAACTTCTGTTGAACACCGCGGTATTCCGGTTCAACAAATTGAAGAATAACAGACAACAATGATTGTTTTTAAATTATAGTTTTAAAAAAAGTAGGATTTGCTTATGCATCTCCTACTTTTTTTCTTCAATTTTCTTTAATTTCCATCAGATGGAGATTGCTTCTCATCTTCCTTGTCCTGAGGTCTTTCTATGGATTCATTACTTATGACTATTCGCTTTGCTGTCTTTCGCTCCTTAGCCATGAATTCAGTGTCATTAACTTTTTCATATTCACTTTCACCGTAACCGTAAGAACCTCCATAGCCCTTTCCGTAACCGTGGCCGTAACCATAGCCATATCCATATCCATAGCCATAGCCGTAACCGTAACCGTGGCCGTAACCATAGCCGTAGCCTCTGCCATAACCATAGCCTCTTCCATAGCCGTAATTCAAACCTATGACACCGATACTGTCATTCAGTACACTTCCCATAATCGGCTTTTTTGTATATGACAATTCCTGAAGAACATCCAATATGGTATTAACTTTTGCAAAATCTTCCCTGACAACATATACAGATGCATCAACATACTTTGAAAGTGCAACTGCATCTGCAACTCCGGAACATGCCGGTGCGTCGATAATAACGTAATCGGCAACTGCTTTACACTGTTCAAGGATATTTTCCATCTTTGTTGAGTTAATGTGCTCTATTGGATTCGGCGTTGGCTTATCCGCTGCAATCAAAACCACTCTTGTATCGGCAATATTCATAAGTGCATCTTTGAGACTTACTTTTTTATCGAGAAACTCTTTCATATCGTAAGATATGCCCTTCACTCCCGAAAGTTCTCTAAGTGATGGATTTCTTAGGTCACCATCAATAAGCATTACCCTTTTTCCAAACTTGGACAATGTAAGTGCAAGATTTACAGAAAATGTGCTCTTTCCCTCTTTAGGCAGGGTACTTGTAACAAGGAGCACTTTATAATCATTGCTCTGCATGTCTTTCTCAATTCTTGTACTAATACTTCTAATAGCCTCTAAGTATCTAAAGCCAATCTTTTTGTCAAGAATCAGCTGCTTTCCACTGTCTTTATCCTGTTCTCTCACTCTGGCATTTCTGCTGACAGAACATATTATTCGTTTATACATTGATGGTTTCTTAATTGTCTCTTTTGTACCATCTTCTTTTAATTTTGGAACCATTGCATTTGGTAATGCACCGTAGCACTTAAGACTTATGTAATCCTCAATATCTTCTCTCGACTGAATTGTCTTTACAAAGAATCCGAAAATCACCACAGGAATCATCGCTATAGCAATTCCTACCAAAACAAAAATAATCATAGTTCTATAAAAAGAAAACGGATTGATTGCTTTTGTAGGAACTGTAGGTTCCTCTAATACAGTAAGTTTGGTATCTCCCAAAACAAACTGCGCCACACTGGAATAATTCTTCATTACTGAAAGAAGAATATTATATGCATCATCAGGATTTGAACTTTGAACCTCCAATGTCAGGATATTAGTTCCTTCCAGTACTGAAGATAATATCTGTCCATTGAGATATGGAACCCCCATATCCTTTCTTATTACCTCATAAAACAAGTCATTATTTATCAGATAATTAAAGGATACTCCCAGTTCTTTTGCAAGTTCTTCATCATTGGTACGGGACAAATCCTTGTCTCCACTGTAAGTTGGAGCTGTAATGGAAATAGTTGCTTTTGAACTATATATAGGGACATATGTAGCTTTTGCTCTCTTATATCCCAGTGCACCAAACATAATAATAAGTATAAAAAATAACCACCAGAACTGAATCACGCCGGCAATAATCTTGTCCAGCATATCAGCAATACTCAGTTCTTCAACATTTTCCTGTGTATTATTATCCATGCTGCACCTCCATTATCTGATTGTATTTAGCGTAATCCCTGTTACCGTTTGGCACAGATATATTCTTGAAATCATTTAGTATGCAACCAAGGAATTTGGAATTTGCATCTTCCAGAATATTTATACTATTTCTAACATCATACTTAAAACTGAAATCATGTCGCACTACCAGCAATGTAAAATCTACCATATCTGCCATAGCTTCAGCATCTGAAATCATCGCCATTGGCGGTGTATCAACAATAACATAATCTGCCATCTTAGACAGTGTATTAACCAAATCTCTCATCGCTTCAGATTTGACATACTCGTATGAACTTGAATGTCCCTTGCACGACATAACTATTCCAAGACCTTTAATCTGTTCGCGACAAATGACTTCTTCCAATGTCTTTTTACCCTGAAGAAGTTCTATATAATCAACAACATTTTCTTTCTTAATGTCGAGAAGTTTGTACAAGGCAGGTTTTCTGAGATCTCCATCTAAAAGAATAACTGACTTTCCTTCCCTTACAAGGGAAAGTGCCAGATTTACTGCAACAGTACTCTTTCCTTCATTCTCGCAGGCGCTGGAAATCATGAATACATTCTTATTCTCCCTACGTTCATGCTCATATTCCATCTTAACACGCACATTATTTATAGCTTCTATGAAGTTGAAGCTAATAATTGGACTGGTAATAAGAATACTCTTTACATTATTTTTAATCTTTGCCTTAAAAGTCTTATTCTTTTTTTCATGACCGATAGTTCCGTAATGAACTGTCCCCAACTGATTTTCAAACATATAGTCAGTCTTCACCGTATCTCTGAGAATACTCAAAAATGCCACAAGCGCCATCATCAGTAATGCCGCAATTCCTCCTGCCATCAGAGATTTGTACCTTGCAACAGTTGCATTATCCGGATACTCGGCAATCTTTGGAGCCTTAAGTTCTTCAAAAATTGCATCCTCATTGAGGTACTGCGATAAATCACCGTAGTTCTTCATTATGTATCTGATTATTAAAAAGGACTCCATTGGACTTGGCGATGTAACCTTCATAGTCATAATATTGGTCTCATCGGTGTTCTCAACTACGACAGTTGCGTCCCATGGTACATCTCCAAGTGAATGAACCACTCTCTTTATCATGATATCCTGATTTACCAGCCCCTTGAATGAAGTGATTGCATTTCTTGCTATAAGTTTATCAGTACGTCTGTATCCAGTACTTTCTTTTGGTGTTACAACGTAAACTGCCGAAGAAGTGTATTCCGGCTGGTATGTACTTCTGATTACAGTATAGGTTGCCATTATACCTATGATACCAGCCATCAGAATTACCCACCAGTTCCTGATAATATCCCTCAGAATACTGTATATATTTATATTATTAACATTAAAAATACTGTTATTATTCATATTTTCTCCCACTGACAATGAAGTCCTCTTTTTTTACTGTATTATTCAAGAACCACAACTGTCAGATAACCTCTTCCTTCATTGTCTTCAGAATCTTTAAATTTATATGTTACATGGTAAAATCCATCCTGATTTGTATCAACTGAAGTCTTCTCGACTTTTACTGATTTAACATCGATTGGGTTACCCTTGTAGTCAACTACCTTTTCAATATTGTCTAATGGATTGTAATCTGTACCCTTATTTATGTAAACAATATTATTCTTCAACTGAATAACCGGCTCTAAATTATTTTTTTCTTTTACAACTACTACAGCCTGAAGTTTTGATGTATCACCAAGGGAGTTTGTAACCTGTGCAGTCACGGTATAAGTCCCCGCCGTCTTGGTAGATACGGAACTTGAAAGTAATTTTACATTGTTTGTGATATCTCCACCGTTTTCCTTATTGTCATAGCAATCAACTGCTCCGATAATATCCGTAGCATCAATATTCTGTCCCATATACAGACACAATTGCTGCGACAAAGTAAATCTAGGAGATACATAATCAGTAAACTCTATCATTCTTGATACTCTGGCAATATGGTTGTCGGAATCAGATACTGCATATGTAATCTTACACTGATGCCCCTGTATGAACTTTGAAATTTCTTCAACTGTAATCTGAGAAGTCAAATCTCCATCCTTTTTGTCATATGCAGTTACTCCGGTTCTAAGTTCTTCTTCTGATGCATTAACACTTACCTTAAATACATCATCCGGATTCTGCACCGAAAACTCCGGCATAGTCTGATCTACATTTATTCTAATTTGATAAAAATTATACAAAAAAATACCTGATACTACAAAAAACAGTATTGTAGTTATAATCCTTATAAATCTCATCTTCTGCTCCTAATTTGCAATAATACTGTTAATTTGCTGCTATTAAATCAAGGCGACTTAACCACACAAATGCAAAAGGGCATAACATACCACTGTGATACATTATACCCTAAATGTCATATTTATTTCAACCTTCTGATTATAATCTTTCTGCTTATAATCTTTCTACTTATAATTGTTCTGCATATAATCACTCTGTTTATTATCTATATGCTTAAAAACCTTCTGCTCTTCTGTGCTTCCTGAGTTCTCTTCGCTTCAAAGCGCTCTCCCACTCTGCCTTTTCGCTCTCACTATTTATCTCAAGGCCATATTGTATCTGAGTCGGATTTCCCTCTTTATCAACGCAAACCTCAGTAAAATATGCTCTGTTTATTTGTCTTCTCTCACCGTTTGTCACATCTTCAACGTAAACATCAACACGTATCTCCATGGAAGTATTGCCTACATAAGTTATTTTGGCTATTATCACAACTATGTCAGCCAGATATGCTCCGCTCTTAAACTGAAGATTATCAACGCATGCCGTCGTTACATAATTGCCACAATGTCTCTGGGCAGTTATGGCAGCTGCCTCATCCATCCACGCCATAAGCTTACCGCCAAAGAGTCTGTTTGCCCCATTAATATCTGAATACTGAAGACATCTTGTCCATTCCGTAATTGAATCTGATACTGATTTGTTCATAATCTATTTCTCCCAAAATCAGGTTAATTATATAAAGTCTTAGTAAGGAACTCTATTTCAAAACTTGTCTTGTATTTTTCAAGTTCCTTTTTAATCAATTCATTCTTTTTTAGTTTTATGTCCAGGCTTGTTCCCAAAACTAATTCAGAGTCATAATAATTCTCTTTTGCATTAACGCTATATCCATCAAATCCGGCAATTGTTATTTTCTTTATTCCTAACCTTCTCAACAGGTTAAACAACATAATTGTCGGATTATCAGCTATTAATTTTTCATCACATGTATATGACGAATAATTAATAATATTCTGCTCCTTTTCAATTCCCAGATTAGATGATATTATCAACTGACAGCCATCAGGAACAACAATTCTTTTGTATCGCTTTTCATTTGTACAAATAATATAATCAGATTTGTAATTATTGTTTGCAACATTTACAGAAATAATTATAGGATTATTATTATCAATAAATTCTTTTATTACTTCTTTACTGTCCTCAAGGCTTTTTCCCGGCGCCAGTACTAAAATCTCTTTTTCCTTTATCTTCGCACCTATTTTTTCAATTACCTGTTTATCGTCAAAGTATATTTGCTGGAATTTCCTGTATGCCGCCTCAGCTTTTTCTTCTGAAAAGCTAATCTTATCTTCTACAGACAATGTTCCAAGCAACTCATCCAACGTCTTATTAGTCATAGTATTCTTTTCTGAATAATATTTTGCATAATTTGGATGGCAATTCTGCTTTGCTGACAAATAATATGGCAATGAATATCCCCAAAACTTCTCCATATGTATTTTGCCGATATACTGATCAATTATCTCAAGCATGATTGATATACCATACTGTTTATCAAATTTCTCATTCAGATACCCGGCAAACAGTTCAGTATTCAGATTTCCGGCTCCTCGTCCCATTCCATATATACTCGAGTCTATATATAATTCTCTATCAAAAACCTGTTCTACCATATACTGAGCATTTCCGAACGCCTGCTGAAGATTGTTATGAGAATGATATCCAAGACCAATCTTCTCATCCAGGTTATTATCGGCAATGCTAAGATATCTGACCAGTTTTTTCTTATCAATGACCCCAAAAGAATCTACTATATAAAATACTTTTGGCATAATTCCATTAAACTTCTCAATCAGTTCAATAAATTCTCTGTCTGAATAATTGTCTGTTCCCATTGGCTGAACAAATATCTCATATCCTTTATTCTGTGCCTGTACACAATACTCAAATGCAGCCTCCAGATCTCTTTTATGGAAAGCTATTCTTACGGCATCAAGTCTGTTGCTTGTGTTCTCTTCCAATAATTCAATAGGATAATCTCCATAATTTATCATTGCAACCAGTTTGGACTTATATTTTTTTTCCTGCAGGATGTCATCTATCTTTTCAATTGTGGAAAATAAGGTGTAATCATTTGAGCACTTTTTCTGATTCAGGTATCCTATTTCTACATAGTCCACCATAGCAGTATCCAACAATTCCACTACATGTTGAATAGTTCTCTCTCCAAATTGCCAATCATTAATATAGCCACCGTCTCTCAGTGTACAATCCAGTAAATGTATTATATTCATACTCTTTAGTCTTCCTTTTTATTCTTTAAAGTTTCCTTTATCTTTGTTGAAGAAACTCTCTTTGTATATGGAATGTATACAACATCCACGCCTACTGTTGCGTAGTCTGCTTCAAACTTTTTATATAACTCTGTTCCCTTATAATCATCTCCGGAGAAAACCACATCAAACTTGTGCTCTTCCCAAACTTTGAGCTTGTCCCAGGTATCATTCATAATGACTTTATCAACATATCTGATTGCTGCCACAATTTCAGCTCTGTCTTCAAAATTAATAACCGGGTATCTGTGTTTGCTGTGCATAACCCACTCATCCGAATGAACTCCGACAATTAGATAGTCACATCGTTTTTTCGCTTCTCTCAATATATTCAGATGTCCAACATGAAATAAATCAAATGTTCCTGTAGTATAACCAATTTTGTATTTTTTTTCGCTCATCTTAGTCTCCTTTTGTACTCAAAACTATATTCAACTTCTTTTTCCAGCCAATGCCGGAACATACTTTCTGATTGGAAGGCCCACAAAATACGAGATTGTTATTGCAACAGCTGCAACTCCTACCGCTATCAGGTTACTTTTACTGATGCCGGTAATTCTTAATACCGAAGGATAATATACTACAAAATCTCTGTGCAGTATCATTATCATAATACTGTTAGCACCCAGTAATCTAAGTACGTTCTGAAGCTTAGATTTCTTTATTGTATACCAATATTTGACAGTAGCAAATATCGCAAGATTAACTCCTATTGAAGAAATATAAAAGAAGAATATATTTCCATAATCCGCTTTCGCCATCTGTGTATATCCATGTTCTGTCTGCAGTTTTACGCATAATAGTCCTGACAGATATCCAACGATACATAACAGTATTCCTATTTTCCCATGCAGTTTCTTATTTTCAATTATCCAGTCTTTCGAAACGTGACTTGCAAGCATCAGCGAACTGCCAAATAGTGCCACATCCGCTCCCCAAGGTATATTTCTGACTCCTGTTTCAAAAAGTACCCAAGCGATTAACAGAAAGGCCAATCCTGTTATAAAAATAACAAGTTTGTTATCCTTCGACAAATATAACACACTCTCAGTTATAATTACACACAGAAAATAAACTGGGAAAAACCACAATACTCCTGATGATTTTGCGCTTGTTAAAGATTGATTTGTTCCATATAAAATATTAATAATTGAGTTTGGTGTATGTGGTCCAAAAATCAATGCCCATAGTAAATAGGGAACCATCAAGCTATAAAATCTCTTAAAAAAAGTTTTCTTTAACGCCTCTAAATTATTTTTTCTATATGCACAATATCCATATACAACAAAAAAAAGCGGCAAATTAAAACTTAAAATATATCTTTTGAAATCATCAATTACCATGAAATGACTATATGTGACCAGTATTATTCCAATTCCTTTAATTGCATCCAGCCACTCTAACCTGTTTGAATTTTCACTCATTGATTATTTCCTCTTGCTTTCTCCTCTATATACATACTTCTAATCATTCTATCGTACATATCTTCCAAATCATACATAGGTTTCCATCCCAGTTCCTGCAATTTCTTTGAATTCAGCAAGCATCTCAAAACCGGGTTATAACCAAATTTTGATGAATCCTCAATCTCAACCTTAACGTTAATCTTTCTATCATCGTATAAGTCAGATACCAACTTTGCCATGTCTATAATTGACATTCCCGTATTTTCATTAACTATATTATATGATTCAGCTTTATTACCTTTCACCATTATGTATAACAACGCTCTTATAACATCAGCTATATAGCAATGGTTTCTCAACGTCTCCCCGGTAGTATGTAAAATAATGTCTTCATTTTTGACAACACTTCGTGCAAACTGCGCAAAAACTCGGTTATCTGTATCCATAACCCCCGGTCCAAACGTTAATGGAATTCTCCCCATCATAATCGGCAAATCAAATTCATTTGCATAAGCTACACAGTAACATTCACACAATCTTTTACTTTCACCGTGGCATCGTCTGACTACGGATAAATCAATGTATCCATAATCGTTCTCATATATTTCTTCTTTATTTTGATCAGTAATACCATATACTTCCCATGAAGACATATACACCATACCTTTTACTCTATTTTGCTTTGCAAGTTCCAAAACATTATGCGTTCCAAGTACAGCTGTGTTTATTGTGATTGTAGGATTATCAATATGTCGCTTTGGATTCCCTGTAATTCCGGCACCATGAATAATATAGTCGCATTTTATATCCTCATCAAAAGGTTTTGTAATATCAGAATATATAAATTGAATATTGTTTCTGTTAATAAGATTCCCATATATTTGATTGACCTTCTCTTCATTACGTGCATGCGCTATTATATTGATATTTGTTCCAAATAATCTGTTTGCACACAAAAATGCTTTAACAACCTGTTGACCAATAAGTCCGGTTGTACCGGTAACAAATACTGTTTTATTATGCAACTCTTTAAAGGAATTAATACATTTAGAAATCGTCTCAATATCCTCTTGAAGATAGCTGTCAAATTGAACCTCTCTATCTTCTATTATTATTTGTTCATTTACTCTAACGTCTTCTAATCTCATAGTTACCTCTTTCCCATCATTCTAATACTAATCATACTATTATTATTATCTAATCTCAATAATTAATTTAGTTATTTATTGCTTTGCGTTATAGCAAACAAAAAATAGGACTTGCATCGGCATATACCGATACAAGTCCTTATTTTTAAATATTAATATGATTATCTTAATTATTTATTTAAAATAACCTTTGCTGGTGAAGAATACATATATCCTCCAGCATTATCTGTAATCTTACATCTAACCATTCTTCCATCCAATGTCTTACTCATTGTGAATGACATTGTGTTTGTCTTAGATCCTGCTGCAGTACTGTTTGACCATGTAACTCCGCCGTCTTTACTGATTTCCCACTGGTATGAAACTCCTGAACCACCTGCAACTACTGTGAAAGGTACACTGTCACCAACTTTAGCTAATGTGTTAGCCGGATTAGCGCAAACATAAGCAGGTGCATTTCCGTTAGAAATTGTAACAGCTTCTGTAGTCTTTGTATTTAAGTTAGCATCTGTAATTAAACATCTAACCTTTTTACCAACGTAACTCTTACCCATCTTGAAGTAGAAGTTCTTAGCACTTGCACTCTTAGCTGTACTACTTACCCATGTCTTACCATTGTCAGAACTCATCTGCCATCTAAACATAAGAGCATTACCTGTTGCATCAACACTAGCATATGCATACTCATTTGTGTTTGCCTTGATTGCTGTAGGCTGTTTAGTAATTGTTATGCTATCCGGTGTTCCCATTATAATCTTTGCAGCTGCTGTTGTTAATGTATTTCCCTTAGCATCTGTAAGGATACATCTAGCAATTCTTCCATCTAATGTCTTACTCATACTGAACTGCATTGAGTTTGTCTTTGCACCTGATGCTGAACTGTTTGTCCATGTAGCACCATCATCTTTACTAATCTGCCACTGATATGAGAGTGTAGAACCAGTTCTTGACTCTGCCGCTGTGTATAATCTAACTGTCTTGCCTGAAGCTGAAACTACGTCTTGTGGCTGTACACGGATATTGATATCCTTTGTAGCACTAACTACATCTGTAACTGTTGGTTCCTCTGGCTGTGTCTCTGTTTCCGGCTCAAACCTGTCTCCGAATGGATTTTGAATAAGATCTCCATCTTCCTCATAAGCAGAACCATCTGCTCTTACAATCTCCATTGGTGCTACGCTACCCATAACCAAAACTACTGAACATAAAGCAACTAAAACTTTTCTCATTATTCTCTCCTCTTTCTAAATAATTTTTTTGTACTAATAATGTACAATGATGCAGTTATCACAAAAAATGTAATACTTAGCTCTTAAATCCGTTCTCTAAATATTAAAACGCTCTCCCAACTCTTTAATTATCAGAAAATAAGTCCGCATCATTTCACTTATTTGTACTACACAAATTTCAGATAGTGTAATTATCACATATTTTTATCTAATCGTCAACCTTAAATCTACACTTTATTTTCTAATTATTTTTTTAGTTGTTATTTTTCCTTATTTTCGTTACATTTTACAATACTTTTATAGGATGCATATAATAATTATTTTCTGACATTATCTTTTTCCAACCTCTTCCTATACACTTCAAGAAATCGTTCTGCAAGCTGATCCCAAGTAAAACAGCTTAGAATAGTTTTTTTGGCATTTTCAGACAGCTTTACATATTCATCAGAATTGCTTATTATCTTACGTATTCTATCTGCCCACTCTATTGCACTGTCACTTCTTAAAATACAACCATTTTCTTCTGTTATTACTGTGCTGGAGCCTCCATTATATGTTGTAAACACAGGTAATCCATAATACATTGCTTCAAGGATCACCATACCATATATCTCATACTTTGTTGGTAAAACAAATGCATCGCAACACTCATAAACACCATGAATACTATCCTGTTCTATCTCATTACAGTAATAAATGTAATCCTGCAAACCATTTTTCATCACAAACTCATGGCATTTTTCAACATATTTCTTTTTTCCCTTTCCTACAATAATTAATCTGTAATCATCATCCTTCGCTTTTATTTCTTTTAACACTTTTAACAAAAACAGGATATCTCGTCTCTCTTCTAAAACTCCAACATATAACAGATATTTTTTATTTCCTTTATCATCTCTTATTTTTTCAACAAAATCTGAACTTTTCACTTCGTTTTCTTTTTTTGTCAGATTATCCAAATCCAATCCCACACCTATAGTTGTGACATCATTTATCTTCTTTGTTTTAACATATTCTGTAGCTAATACGCTCTTTGTACAGACCACCATTTCGTTTCTATTGAGCAGCCTCAGAATTGTATTATCCATTACAAAGGCTCTTACACGCGATTTCTTATTTTTTTTGTAGTAGTACGGTCCTTGATAGTTCACTGTTTTTTCAGAATATTTTTTATTGAGAAAAAACGATGTCAAACCTATATATCCACCAACCTGAATAACATCATAATCTCTCAAATAATTTTCTAATGTAGGATATATTCCCTCACCTAATATCTTTTTTCCTCTAAGCCACAGTATGTTAAAGCACTTTCCATCATCAAACTCTATTTTTTCCTTGTATTCTTTTGTATTATTATAATAAGCCACATCACAGATGTGGCCTTTTCTCACCAACGCCTTTGCCAAACCAATTTCCTGTAAATTATACATTCCTAATTTGGGTTGGTTTGGCATTGTGCGTACTATTAGTATCTTCATTTCTTTGCACCTTTCTCTCATTATTAATAAACCTGCTGACACCTATTGCTAATCCTATAACGGAAGCGGTAATCATATTTGTAAAATTAAAAAAACTACTGCTCACCATACTTGAAATCGTCACACATACCATTCCATATAATGCAACCAATCTGCAATATTTATTATTTTTTGTTTCCCTGATTATTGTCAGGTACACCATTGCCAACAACATTACCATCAGTGCAAATCCCAACCAACCAAATTCTCCCATTATGGCCGGCCAATATGTATCAACAATAAATCTTGAATCTTGCCTGTTCATTCCATAATATTGGTCAAAATTATATCTTATATACAGTGGAGACCAGTACTTTGCCGCTGCATAAGTTCCATAGTTTCCAAATCCTGCTCCCAGTGGAAAAAACTCATTTGCTGCTTTTATTCCATGCCTCAACAACAAACCTCTTGCTGCCTCATTACCTTTATCAAAATAGAATCTAATCTTAGGCATTGCAATAACCAGAGAAACTATCGCCATAACAATAACATATCTCATTCTGATTTTAGTTTCTCTTTTTCTTAATATGATTGCATAATAACCGATTATATAAACAAAAGCAAAAACAAACGCTCTACTTCTAAGAGTCGACACCATTAAAAGCAAATTCATAAAAATGTAGATAAGCTGCACTCTTCTTTCACCTGCTGTCAGTTTTAACATCTTTAAAGTTTGTATCAAAATACAACTAACGCATACTGAATTCAATGTTCCCACATGTGCAAAAATATAATTGAACGCTCTAATTCCGTAAATATATTCTGAATACATATGAATGTCAACAAACAAATTCACAATAGCCAAAAACGTTCCCGGCACCACAACAAAACACTTGCAATAAAAATCCAAATAATCAATTAGATTTGAACTTTTTCTGAATTTCAGGAAATATTCATATGACACAAAAAGCACGAAGAATATTTTGAATGAATTTCCCAAATCAGTTAATATTGCCTTTTTATTAAAATACAATTCTCCAAATATGTTTCCGCACAATCCGATAATTATTAGCAATCCAATAATAATAAATGCCCTTCTTGTCTCTGATGTCATTTCATTTCTTGCAATCATTGACATCACGTACAAATAAGACACAACAGTCAACATTTCATCATAATATCCCAGTGGTCCAATGTATCTTTGAAACGCAATCTGCAAAATATACCCTAGAAAAATAAGGCTAACTACAAAAGCCTTAAGATTAATTTTCATTCTAATTTTCATGTTCAACCCTCTTTACTTTTTATAGCTTTTTTCCTTCTAAAGATTCCATCGTAAATCATGTCAACTAAAGGAACACATGCTATACTTATCAGGATTGTGCTTACAATAATCGACAATTTAAAAAGAAAAGGAGTATTGTACAAAACACCAATCTTCATTACTAATACTTTTACAAAAGCCATTATTTCCATATGGACAACCATTATAATAAGGCTCTTTTTTCCCACCCAGCTAAGTGATTTTATAGTATTGAATCTTCTATCCATCCATTGAACTAAAAATATCAGTGCTAAACTTCCTAGTACGCCATTAACCAGATATAATAACTGATTATTTCCATAATTACCACCATAAAGACTAACTTTTCCATTTACAAATGCAAGAATCACCCACATCACACTAATTATAATTTTGATCAAAATAGAATTAACTTTTCTTTCTGCATATTCTGTGTAAACAAATCCCACAAATACAAAAAACGCACCTATCATTGCCCTATAAAATGGAGCAATATGATAAGTTCTATACGGAAAATACAGTGCAAATAATACAATAATTGAAAACAATATTCCCTGTACTTTTATGTTTCTAATATATTTTATTATTATTGTGAATAAAATTTTAGAAAAAAACAAACATGGAAGAAACCAGTCTGCCTTTATTCCTCTGAGAAACAGCCATCTTGTAAACAGTTGTACCGTTTCTGTTACTGTTCCATCTGATTGAATCATATTTTTTAGTAATTCAATACCCAAAACAAAGAAGCCATAAAAATAATAAGGAATCAATATTCCTTTAGCATTTTTAATTATGATATCTTTCAATTGTGCTTCTTCCACATATTTAGGTTTAATTGTAATTCCGGCAACAAAAAAGAACAAAGGCAAATGGAACGAATACGAATAAATATGTAAAATATTTTCATTTGCAAGTGCATGTCCTAGTATTACAAGTATAATTCCAATTCCCTTTGCATAATCAATCCATTTTATTCTGCCATTTATTATTTCCATAATTTATCCTCTCATTTGTAATTATAGAGATATTCCGGAAGCTCTTTTTCTAAATATTTTGCAGCATCTGAATATTTTGACAACCTTTCCCACATTTTGGTATTTTTCTTTGAAACCGCAGGATCAAATATCTGTTTTTTCTTTATGTGGTGTTCTTCAGTCTGTCCGATAAAATCCATTATCTTCTGAGTTGTTTCTTCATAGTTAAATATAAGATCCTCAAACATTACTTTTAATACTTGAAGATTTTCGGGAATTTCGCCCATCATCTCTCTCTGATCTCTGTATACTCTTGCAAACACTTCCGGATCTTTTGGAAGTACATGCCCCTTTGCTTCCATGCAATTTATATAAAGATCTCTTGGATCTCTGTCCACAACAATAACCCTCAAATCCTTCACATAGTCAAAATATCTTTTTATATTTGAAGTTGCAACCAACTGATCCAAAACAACTAACTCATAGCCCTCGGGATTGAGAAGTCCGCATAATCTCTCTACATAGTTCTGCGTTTCCTGAATAAATTTGTCTCTGGTTATATAACTATGCCAAAAATCTTTGTTAGGATAATAATTATAATTGCAAGGCTTTTTAAATTTCTTAGGGCGCAACTTATTAACACCGCGTCTTCCGTAATATATCAGTTTTTCTACAGGACTAAGTAATTTCAAATCACCGTGCCAATATCCCTTATACTTTTCCGATATAAGGCTGTCAATGTACTCTCTTGAATACTCCATCCATTTATTTCCAAATATTCTGCTGTATGTCCACTCACTTTCCTTGGCGAATTTAAGATATCTTTTAAGTGCATATCCCGAATTCAGCCTGTGAGGATTCTCTATCAGGTTATACTCAAGATCCGACACGCCATCAGGATCCTGCAAAAATCTACATTCCACATCACTGGGTGCAGAAGGACAATTGTCAAATTCTTTCAAAAAATCATCAACCGCTCCCGAACCGGTGCCATGAAAACTAACACATGTTACAACTCTCATTTTTCTGTCTCCATCTGTTTTGAAATATCTTCGTCAACGATTTCCTCACCCGATTTATTTTTAAGCTGTTCACGTGACATTTCACTCAATCCGTCACTTATTGCTGAGTTAAAATCGCAAGTAGAACACTTATCAAGTTCTTCTTTGGATACCTTTCCGTCACGATAGTCTCTTACTATCTTATTTTCAAACATACTGTACTTATTATTTGTCCAAAACTTAATCTTATGTAACAGTACCCACAGGGCAGGTTTCCATATATACTTGTGCATTGCAGGGCTTACGGAACCAATCATCCAGCATTGTCTGTCACAATGACGAACTTTGTTTCTAACATTCTCTGCTTTATCACTTTCCCACAATTCTTCCCAACGTTCAACTTCATTGATATTGCCCATAACTTCCTTATTTTTTGTTCCGTTACAAGGCATAACATCTCCGTAAGGATCAACAAAGAAAGTATCAAATGCCATATCGCAAGGGAGTAATCTCTTCTGTCCATATATATAATTGATAAGTCCATGATTAAAATATGCCCTAAACCATTTCTTAGGACTTTTTGATTTCAGCAACTCATTTATAAGCTTTTCAAATTCCTTTGCGACCATCGGTCTGTCTTTTATTACATTTTTAGCCTCAACAAAATAGAAACTGTTATGTAGACTTGCAGTGGCAAACTCCATATTCATTTCATCGGAAATCTTGTACAGTGCAACAAGGTCTTTTGCATTGGCATCCTGAACAGTCATTCCAAATCCAACATCCTTCATTCCCATTTCAACAAGTTTCTTTAATGTGGTGTATCCCTTATTGTATCCGTCTTCAAGTCCTCTGATTGAATTATTTGTCTCTTCGAGTCCCTCAATTGATATTCTAATTCCTATCTGTGGAAATTCTTTACACAAATCTATAATTCGGTCAGTAAAGAAACCATTTGTCGAAATAACTATTCGGTCTGATTTCTTGTATAACTCTCTTACAATATCCTTCAAATCGGTTCTGATAAAAGGCTCACCGCCTGTAATATTTGTAAAATACATCTGCGGCATCTTCTTTATTGCCTCAACAGTTATCTCCTCCTCAGGTTTGGAAGGAGCCTTATACCTATTACACATTGTACATCTTGCATTGCATCGGTATGTCACTATTACTGTACCATTCAGTTTCTTCATTTTATTGTTTTCTCCTAATAATTATTATAGTATTTCTTCTTTTTTCAAAAGAATTCTCACCGCTCTTTTACATATAAACAGATGAGTTTCTATAGAAATATTATGATACAGCCAAATATCCTGAAACGAGTTCTTCACAATAAGTTTTTTTGCAACACTCTTCATTTTTTCTTTTATGCCTCCTCTGTATTTGCATGCTATTCGCTCATAATAGTTTCTGTATATTCTTTTGTACATATCAACGCACTTCTCATCAACAGCTTTGATATATTTTTCATCATCCTTTAATATATCACAACTTTTTCTAAAATGCTCAACAAATTGTTCACTCTGATTTATTTGGATCTGACTGTTTCTAAACACAGTATTAATTATCTCATAACTGACCGACTGCTTGTCTGCCACTAACTTAACACAAATTGTCTCAGGTTTCTTTGCTCCTTTACCTTTATCAAAAGCCAAATTACCCAAACTGTAAAAAATAGGTTTTCCCTTATACTCTTCGTATCCCTGTGGAACATGAGGGTGATGGGCAATAATCACATCGGCACCTTCATCAATAATACTCTTGTACTCTTTTCGCCATTCCGGTAGAGGATAATCCCACATCTCTGCTCCGGCATGACACACCACAATAACATAGTCACATTTTTCTTTCAAATCAGTGATTAAGTGTTTTCTATTCTCAATAAACAAATAAGCATATCCGTATTTATCACCTTCAAGAGCTGCCCCAAATCCATTTTCTGCAAAATTGATAATTCCAATCCTTACATCTTCTTTTTCATATATGTAAGGTTCGTAAATAGATTCAGCTGTTATTCCTGCTCCGATATGATTTATTTTATTATTATTAATTTCGCCTATTGTATCTTCTATCCCTTCCACTCCGTAATCAAAAACATGATTATTTGCCAGAGTAAAAAGATTGAATCCCGCATCTTTTAAGAGATGAATTGTATTCTTCGAGTTGTTATTATTTGGCCCCACCTTCTTTTTTGCAGTCCCGTTTTCTATGATTGGAGCTTCAAAATTGCAACATACAACATCGCACTCCTTTATGATTGATTCAAACTCATCACTGCATAATTTATCATTCACAACACCATCTGCTATTACTATATCTCCACCAAATAATAATCCAACACTCACTTTTTCTCACCCTATCTCTTAACTTTTTCAACTATCATTTTCTTCATTTGGTCTATTTTTTCAAGAATAAATTTGTCCTTAAACGCAAGAGCATAAATCAAGCTCAGGCTTCCAAACACCGCTGCTCCAACGCAAACGTCAAATACCAGTCCCAAGACAGTATTTCCGCCAAGCCCTGCAATACCCCTAACACATACGTACATTATTATTCCTATTACAATGTATGGAACACTCTCAACAAAGTACTTCACAACAGATAGTACATTGCTTGCATATCCGGTTTGTATCACACATATTCCAACATATGCAAGTACAGTTCCAACAGCTGCACCTGCTGCTGCATACTTCTGTATAAGAATATAGTTTGCAACAAAGTTTACCACTGCACCGGTGCATACCGCCAGAAGATATACCTTATCATGCTGTCTTGGAATCAAAAACTGAGTTCTAATCACTCCGTTCCAAGACATGAGAACCACAGTAACCGATAAGATAATCATGAGGATACCACTTGTATAAAAGTCCTTTCCCCAAAAAACAACCGCAAATTCTTTTCCTATTGAAGCAATCCCAAAAGCTATGGCTATCGCAGCAACCATTGAAAATCTCATCGACTGATAAATATAACTGTCAATAACCTCATCTTTTCCTTTTTTTACAAGGTTAGATATTTTGGGTAACATTACGGTTCCAAGAGCTGTGATAAATCCAACAGGGAATTCTATCATCTTCCATGCATTTTCATAAAAGCCAAGTTGTGTTTTGTCACTAAGTTTACCAATCATAATCTTATCCATGTAACTGAAAACAGAAATTGCGATTACCGCAAAAAACAGTATCATCATTGGTTTTAGATGCGAAAACATATCCCTTAAAGAAAATTTGCTGAATTTTGCAAATTTAGGGAAAAAGAACCATACCGCAGATGTACTTATTACATTTCCAAATGCCATAATAAATACATAGATAAACAAATCGGATTTTTTGTGTACAAATGCGAATATAGAAACTGCAGTTAATATTTTTATTATTGAATTTCTTGTAACTGTTATTTTAAATTGCTCCAGTCCGAAAAAGAACCAGTTTATGTCAAACATCTCTCCAACTAGATAAAAAATCTGTACAAGGGCAATTATTTTGTCTGCTTTACAGAAAAATATCCAGTATACCAAATATGCCACAATAACCAAGAGTGACAAAAGTGCATGCAGGCAAAACAGACTGGAAAATGTTTTATTCAGTTCTTTTTGGTTATCTCTCACCCTTGCAATGCATCTGTTTCCATAATTTGCAATTCCAAGAGCTGCAAATATTTTAAAATATGTAATAACTGCATATGTAAATGAATACTTCCCGATTCCGTCTGCGCCTAAAACTCTGGAAATATATGGTGAAGTAATAAACGGCAATACTGAAATTAAAAATTGGTAACATACCTGATACAGATAGTTTTTTTTCATATTTGACATGTCAATATAATCCTCTTTCTATATAATAATATTTTTCCCCATACATGTCTGTACTTCGTCGCTAAGATAGTCGTGATTGCATCCGTGTGGTGTAAATGTCAGTTCACCAAATACAACCTTTCCGTCCATATCATATAAATCTACTCTTACAAACGGAAAATCTTTACTCAATTCTCTTGCAATCTCTAACATTCTGTCAAAGGATTCAGGTTTCATTTCTTTATAATCCCCCTGAGACTGAACATAGCCCAAATCTTCAAATTTGTCATCTACATATATTCTCTGTTTCTTCTTACCTCTTCCACTGACAATCAGAATTGCAAATATGTTTCCGCGACTTGCAAAAAACTTGTAGTCGTTTGGCAGTTCTCCTGCTTTATTTTCAATAAACTCTTCAGCAATTATCTTTCTTGGAATCTTATGATAATGCTTTTCTCCACTGATTACTGCATAATCTTCTTTAAGCCATCCTGCCAGTTTCTTTTTTACTTCGTCTTTATTTATATTTCCATCTTTAACAATGATATTATAGCCGCTGCCATGATTACACTTTAATACATATTTTTCCGGAAACTTTTCCCACTCAATATCATCTGCGGAATCATATACACCATAATTATTAATCAGTATATTCTCATATCCTTTATCGGCAATATACTGCCTCACCTGATTCTTATCGGTGCACTTAACAATCAGAGGATTATTCCTGTACACGCCATCCTTAAGTATCAACAACTTTTCATCCATCATTACCGGGTTTTTATAATCAATCAGCCTGTGACGGTTTTTCAAAAAAACCATATTGCTTACAAACTTACTTGGTAAAATACTCTTTATACAATTCTTTATATTTTTGTATTTCTTTGTCTTAATACTTACACCAATCTCATATATCATTCTTACACCTATGTATCATCTAGCTATATATTTTTATCAACTTATTATAATACTCTTCAACGCCATCGAAATCTGTCACCCTATCACAGTCAGTATACTTTCCATTCTTGGCGTTTTTCCACATTGCTTCAATCTTATCCTTCAATTCAGCAACATTTCCGCTTTCAAACAACTCTCCTGTTTTTCCAACCTGTATTAGTTCCGGAATACCGCCAATGTCAGCACCCAATACCGGAGTTCCAAACATCTGGCTCTCCATTACCGAAAACGGACAATTCTCATACCATTCCGACGGGTATACACTGATTATTGCTTTTCTGATAAGTAATTCCAAATCTTTTCCTGTTACAAACCCCAGATTTTCAATATTACTTATTCCATTAACTTTATCCTCCAATGGACCTGTTCCTGCAAATTTAAATTGAATGTCCGGAAGGCTTTCACACACCTTAAGCAAGGACTCTATTCCTTTTTCCTTTGAAAATCTTCCAAAATACAGAATATAATCTTCTTTTTCAACATTCATGTGTTCTGTTTCTTCTATAAAATTATGAATAGCTATCGTCTTATCTGCAAATATAGGATTAATATCCATCTTTGACTTCATAAATTCACTACAGCATACTATCGAGTCAATATGCTTGTATGCCTTATTGATTTTATTCCAAAAAACTGCTTCCGCCATTCCTACCGCGCTCTTTAATGTTGAGCCGTGAATACATTTTCCCTTTAGGCAGTTCCCAAATTTTCCGCCTGCACATTTCTCGCAGTTTTCACCGGTATTCGGATTGTTCATCATATGATTCGGACAAATCAGCTGATAATCATGCGCAGTAAACACTATTTTCAATTTTTTATTATTATCCTTGCTCCATTTCTTTGCCTCGAGAATAACACTAGGAGTCAGCTGATAGTTGAAATTGTTGAGATGCATGACATCAGGCTTAAAATCATCTAAAACTTTTCTAATTTGTATTCTTGCTTCTCTCGAATAAATAGTCTTTATTGGATATGTAATTTTTGACAATTTACTTCCACCATGAAAATCCATGTCCGAGGTATATGAGTCAACATTATTTCCAACACATCTTCCTTCATGTTCCATTCCAAAATACTGAACTTCATGTCCCTTGCTTACTAAATATTCGCCTAATTTAAATATATATGTCTCTGATCCTCCGTTAGGATGCAAAAACTTGTTAACCATTAATACTTTCATTCTATCTTCCCTTGACAATAAAAAACGCCACCAATAAAGGCGGCTCTTTTATTTTTTGTACAACTTCAACGTCTCGCCAACTACGCCATCCCAATTATATTTTCCACAAATAAAATCTGATGACTCACTCTTTAATTTATTAACCAGGTCATTATCATCCGATAACAACTGCATTTTTTCTGCCAAATCATTTATATTACTTTTTTCAAATAAAAATGCCTTATCTTCAACCACTTCTGCAATCTCAGGAATATCTGAACCTATAACTGCATTTCCATACGACATTGCTTCTAACAAACTGAGTGGCATTCCCTCAAGGTCTGATGGCAAAACATAAACATATGCATTACTGTATAATTCATCGAGCAATTCACCACTGGCAAATCCTGCAAATATTATGTTGGGATTATCCATTGCCATCGCTTCTAATCTTGCAACATAATCGTCTGTATCACTTGTTCCACCGACAATTACAAGTTTTTTATCAGTATTTATTTTTTTGTATGCATCAATAAGGTAATGAATACCTTTCTCTTCAGTTAATCTTGATAGTGAGCAAAAATAATCATTACCCTCAAGTCCAAACTTTTCTTTTATTAGGTTGGCTTTTCTGACAACCGGTTTTGCTACGCCATTTGGAATGAAAACAGTCTCTCTTCCATATTTTTCAAGAAAATACTGTTGAACATTTTTGCTAAGCACGATTATTTCATCAGCATGCTTTGCAATTACCTTTTCACCAAATTTTATATACTTTGATCCAAAACCTTTTTTCCACTTTGCTCTCTGCCAATCAAGACCGTGAACTGTAGCAATGCATTTTTTACCAAACAATTTGGGAATCCACAATGTTGCACCTGGTCCTTCTGCGTGAAAATGAACCACATCATACTTTCCAAAAGACACCACTAAAGCGGAAAAAAGAGATGCCGTCATAGCTGATATTCCCTTTATCGGTATGGAAAATACCCTCTTCAGTTCAACTCCCTTATAACTGTTTTCACTCACATCTTTTATATAATCTTCACCGTAGGATTCACCGGTACGATTATAACATGTAACTTTATGCCCCTTCTCTACCATAAGCGGGGTCATTGTAGTTAAGACAAGTTCAACTCCTCCGTTTCTGGAAGGAACAACCTTATGTCCCAGCATAGCGATATTAAGTTTTTTTTCATTACTATTATCTTTTGCCATTTATTATATAGATCCTTTTCTTCCTATTACTACAAAGAAAGTTTTTACTATTATTTTAAAATCAAGAGCCAGACTCCAATTCTTAATATATTCCGCATCAAGTGCAACAACCTCTTCAAAATCAGTTTGGTCACTTCTTCCGCTTACCTGCCACATGCCTGTAAGTCCCGGCTTGGCAGCAAGTCTGCTCTTGTGGTGAATGCTGTATTCTTTATACTCATCTAATGTAGGTGGTCTGGTTCCAACAAGACTCATATCCCCTTTAAGAATACTGAAAAAGTTAGGGAACTCATCCAACGATAAAGTTCTGATCCAATATCCAATTCCCTTCCTCTTTCCGTCCGGGCCACTGCCAATAACCCTTGGATCTTCATCCATCTTAAACATATGTCCTTCCATCTTGTTCTTTGACATAAGTTCTTTTTTGCGTTCTTCCGCATCCTGATACATAGAGCGAAATTTATAAATAGTGAATAACCTTCCGTTTTTTCCTACTCGCTTTTGAGAAAAAAATACCGGTCCCGGGTCTGCAATTTTAATTGCCGGCCCTATAATAACAAACAATATTCCGGTAACTAAACATCCCAATATTCCGAATACTATATCTGCCAGTCTCTTAATGAAAGCAGTTGCTGGAGTAATCACATTGATTGAAGATGTCATAACTGTGTAGCCATTCATCTTTTCCACTACTACATTTGGCATTCCGGTTGTAAACATAGAAAGATTAATATGTACTGTAACTCCCATCTGAAGGAAGTTGTTCGCTAATTCCTGCACATTTCTCGAATTGTCATTATCAATAATTATGAACACTTCATCAACTATATTTCTAACAGCAAATTCGAGAGCTTCTTCTTCATTTTTAGCAACAACAGGTATTTCCTCAACTGACTTAGGATTCTCATCGCTTTCTGTCAAAATTGCAATACCAACAACTTCACAATCATTACTGTCATTCTTAAATATATTTACAGTTTCAGAAACATTTGTATTTCTGGCAATAATCATAATATGTCTCTTATTTGCCTCGACTACTTTTCTGTTTTTAATTATTCTCTTCATAATGATTCTTACTAAATACATAATAATAATCGAAAAAACAACATATCCAATTATAGCCAGTCTGGAGATATTCTTAGCTATGCCAATCATATAGATGTAGGAAATCAGGCTTGCAGTCATAATTGCATTATGTACAAACACTTTTCTAAACTCCACCAAATCCCCTCTTCTTAGAATACCCGAATATGAATTAGTAAAAAAAACTATACAAAAATGAAGAATAGTCAAAACTATTCCTATCATTCTATAACCTCTATAGCTATATACAAATCTTATATGCTGATTCATAATATACATTCTTAAAAAATAAGCCAAAGTTAATGAAAAATGAATGCAAAGAAAATCAGCCAATATAAAATCTATATGTTTCATCCAACTGTAACTTGCTCTTTTATACACAAAAGTATCCTCCAGTTATTTTGTAAATGGGGTATTCCCGTAGATATATTTTTATGCACAATTCATTGCCATTATATCATCAAATCATTTTATCTGCAATTATTATGCAAACCTTTTAGTGTTGCGAAGTAAGTCGCCAACTCTTCTGATACATTTTTTTAAAACTACAGAAACACCGGCCGCTCCTGCAACAACAATTACCACGCACAATATATATCTAATTATTCCATTTATATTTAAATTATGTATCCCTTTATTTACTATTTTGAATACTACCATATGAGACAGATATATCTCCATACTTATATTACTAATACTTTTCATTATTTTGTTACTAAGAATTTTTCTTTCCGGTCCTATAGAATAACACATCCATAAACTAAAAATCCCTATAGTTTTGATTGAAAAATCGTCAACAAAAACAAAAAGAACAATTGTTAATCCAATCATCCCTACTGTGCAAACAGCAGCGTACCTTTTAACAAAATCGAAGATTTCTGTTCTATATTTAAATATCAAACCTCCAATCATAAAATATATTCCGCAAAACATTATATTACTGTCTCTATTGAAAGATTCTACAACATGATTTGAATCAAAAAAATAGCAGCGACACATAACATGCATCAACAATGCAATAAACGTACTGGCAATCGCTCTTTTCTTAGTGGAAACCAAGAAGCAAAAGAATGGAAACAATAAATAAAAAACAAATATTACTCCTAAAGTCCACGCTACTCCAATGACTGACATTGTAGAATTCGGCAATAAAGAAAAACATAACGTCAAACTGGCTATTCCCTCCATAAGCGTGTCTATACTAAATCCATAAATCACATCCAACAATACCAATATTAAAAAAAATGGGAGAATTCTCATATATCTCTTTTTATAAAAATCTACTACAGATATTTTGTTTTCCATTATTTTTTCATAGTATCCGCAGCACATCGAGAAAGCACTAATGCACATAAATAGAAATGCCAAATATCCCAATTGATATATTACAGTATTATATAAATATCCATCGATTTTTATCCCCAGATTTCCTCTAACATGCATCATTACAATACCAATTGCAGCAATTGCTCTAATTCCATCTAAATTATTATATCTTCCAATCTCTTGTTTTTCTTTATTCATTTCAACTCCATATTTATCTAAAAACGTATTTTTCTCAATTATTAAAAAACTCAAGCAGTTTCAGACTATCTTCATATCTTCCCTCAGCATCAGAATTCAGTACTACACTTATACATGTTCTTCCATCTTTACTCGCTGCGGACACAAGACATTTTCCTGCAGCATCAGTGCTTCCCGTTTTCATTCCGATTGCATATTTATAGAAGAAACTGCTATCTTTTAGCAGCAATTCATTGGTTGTAACAAAATCATGACTGTGAACTTTTGCCTTGGTCATGGCAAATATACTTTTAAGTTCTTCATTTTCCAATGCCACCATTGCAATCTTTGAAAGGTCTTCGGCCGTAGTGTACTGCTCCGCTTCATCATAACCGTCCGGAGTTGTAAAATTTGAGTTCTTTGCTCCTATGTCAGTCACATTCTTGTTCATCTCATAAACAAACCTCTTAATGCACTGGTCCGTTGTTATGTCTGTTCCTTCGTATGCAATATTGTCATTTAGAAGTTTTTCACCGCCTGCCTTTGCAATAATATAAGCTGCGTCATTTCCTGATGAAAGAAGAAGTCCCTCAAGCAATTCCTTAAAGGTAAGTTTCTCACCTTTTTTAAAACCTGCCTTGCTGGAATCTGGCGCAATAAGATTCACCTCGTTTCCAACCACAATCACTTCATCCATATCCAGAAGATTAACCGCCGTTATGGCAGTTGCAAGCTTTGTTGTGCTGGCCGGAGCCATCTGTACATCAGCATTCTTCTCATATATAACTTCTTTTGAATCATAATCAACAAGTATGGCTCCTTTTGCCACCAGTTTCGATTTAAATTTTGTAACATCCGCCGAGGCCTTAACATATTCCACCGGATTGTATATATTCAGTTTCCAAAAATCATCACTGTAATTGTCTTTTGTATAATCTCTTACAGGAACTTTTTCTTCTTCTACCAGCTGATAATCTTTTGGATTGACGCATCCGTCCAGTTTTGCCTTATCACAGAAATGCAAAACCGCAGCCGATGTTGAAATCGCGCCCGCCAAGCAAATCAAAAAGCTTCCTATATTCATCAACTTATATTTATTCATCTTTCATTTCTCCCATTACAAAGTATTCAGAAACACCATGTATTCCTAAAATAAAATGTAGTCCCAGTCTTGTTTTTATATCCTTATTATATAGAAGTTTTACCGTTCTACAACCAAGATGATATATCATTACTTTGCAAGAATAGTCTCATCAAAATTCAGTTTATCCCATTCATCACCTGTGGTAACATTATTTGCAGTTTTCCAATTTTTATACACTTCATCGGTTTTACCTGTTTCCTCCTCCTCAATAGTTTTTTCCACCTTCTTGTATAAGATGTCTTTCTCAAAAACTTCCTCAAGCCTCAAAGGTGAAATCTCTATTTTTTCCTGAAGCTTAGGATTCGTTTCAGTAAAAAATGTTTCCACCATCGTCTTTGCTTCCGCAAACTCCTCGTTGTCCAGTTCCACCGAATACTCTCCTGCCAATGCAGCAATAACTTCTCTTCTGCAAATATCGTCCAAAACAGTGCTCTTAACACCTTCACTCATAGTGATTCCTTCCTGAATCTCACTGTTCCAGTCAAGTTCCATTTCTTCTGCAATATAATACGCCTCATAGGTTGCCTGAGTATTATAGAAATAATATCTCATCTCATCTTCAGCGACCACACTGTCTCCAACTCTAATAGTATCAACATCCTGAACTTTGATAACAGGTGAGCTTTTCATCTCGCACCCTGTGTTCACAAAAACAGTGGCAAGCACCAAAAGGAGTACCATTTGTAAGTTGCAAATATGTTTTATTAAATTGTTGTTTTTCATTATTAGTTCTCCTTTCCGGCTACTGTTGTTTTCTATCACTTGTCCGTTCCGGCTACTGTTGTTTTCTATCATTTGTCCGTTCCGGCTATTTCTTCCCAATCTCTTTCTGCTCAGTTTATTTTCCTTCCGGTTCTTTCTGACCTATCTCTTTCTGCTTAGTTTATTTTCCTTCCGGTTCATTCTGTTCCGGTTCTTCAAACTTCAGGCTTTCAATTTCCTTAATCATGTCCATAACCATATCATACACTTCCTCAAAGCCTTTTGGCTGACTGATTGGCGAATAAACAAAACATGGAGTCTGATCCGTCTGCAGTTTGAGTCTTCCTCTGTATTTCTCAATGAGCGCAGGAATCTTTACTGTATCGATTTTGGCGTCTTTCCACATTGTCAGTTTCAGTCTGCTCTTTCCACCGGAAATATCAGTAATATAGCAACCGTTTGCATAGCCCTTCATAAGAGCTACTTTCAGAAGATTCTCCACCTGATTCGGGATATCACCATAACGATCCTGAAGTTCATCCTGCATATCCTCGTATTCTTCCATATTCTCAATAGCCGCAATTCGCTTGTACACATCGAGTTTTTGGAACTCATTGGAAATATACGAATTAGGAATAAAAGCATCCACATCGAGATCAATAGTCGTCTCAAAGGATTCTTCTTTTCTTATTCCCTTCTTCATCTCCACTGCTTCATTTAGCATCTTGCAGTACAAATCATATCCAACAGCCGCCATATGCCCATGCTGTTTTGCTCCAAGAATATTTCCCGCGCCTCTTATTTCAAGGTCACGCATTGCAATCTTAAATCCTGCACCAAGTTCCGAGAAATCTCTGATTGCCTGAAGTCTCTTCTCTGCAACTTCTTTAAGAATCTTATTTCTCTTGTACATCATAAAAGCGTACGCTGTTCTGTTAGATCTTCCCACTCTTCCCCTGAGCTGATATAACTGCGAAAGTCCCAGTTTGTCCGCATCATGGACAATCATTGTATTGGCATTCGAAATATCAATACCTGTTTCCACTATTGTAGTGGAAACAAGAACGTCTATGTCCCCATTTACAAAATCATACATAATGCTCTCTATCATTCGCTCACTCATCTGTCCGTGGGCAAATGCCACGTTTGCATCAGGCACAAGTTTGCTGATTCTTGCAGCAATCTCGTCTATATTTTTTACGTTATTGTAAATGTAATAAACCTGTCCTCCTCTGATCAGCTCTCTGTTGATTGCCTCTCTGACTATCTCATCATTGTACTCCATTACATATGTCTGAATCGGAGTACGCTCCTGAGGAGGTTCCTCGATAATACTCATATCCCTGATTCCGATAAGACTCATGTGAAGAGTTCTTGGAATAGGTGTTGCCGTGAGAACCATAACGTCAACATTTTCTTTGAGTTGTTTAATCTTTTCTTTGTGAGTAACACCAAATCTCTGTTCTTCGTCAATAATCAGAAGTCCAAGATCTTTGTATTTTACATCCTTAGACAAAAGTCTGTGTGTCCCTATTACAATATCAACATAACCCTTTTTCAAATCCGTCAGGGTCTTTGTAACCTGAGCCTTGGTTCTGAACCTCGAAAGCATGTCGACCCTGACAGGAAAATCCTTAAATCTCTGCGTAAATGTATTGTAATGCTGCTGCGCCAGAACAGTTGTCGGCACCAGATAAGCAACCTGCTTGTTATCCTGTACCGCTTTGAAGGCCGCTCTGATTGCAACTTCAGTCTTTCCAAATCCAACATCACCACAAATAAGTCTGTCCATTATCTTTGTGCTTTCCATGTCATCTTTAACGGCATTAATAGCTCTGAGCTGATCATCAGTCTCATCATATGGAAATAACTCTTCAAATTCTTTCTGCCATACAGTTTCCGGACTGAACACAAATCCGTTCTTCTGCTGTCTCGCCGCATAGAGAGCCACAAGTTCATCTGCTATCTCATTAACGGCCGCCTTTGTTCTGGACTTTGTCTTAGTCCATTCATTACCGCCTAACTTATTGAGTTTCGGTGGCTTTGCGTCTGCTGCAGCATATTTTTGTATCATATTAAGCTGAGTTGCCGCAATGTAGAGAAATCCTTTTGCCGCATACTCAATCTTCAAATAATCCTTTACAACTCTGTCCACTTCGACTTTTTCAATACCGCGGTATATTCCAAGTCCGTGATTTTCGTGAACAACGTAATCACCCACATTCAGTTCCGAAAAGCTGGATATATTCATTCCGGAGAACTGCTTCTTCTTTTTCTTCTTTTTTTTCTTTCCGAATATGTCTGTCTCGGAAATAACAACATATTTGATATCTCTGTAAATAAAGCCCTTGTGAATACTTCCCACACTGACCACTATTTCTTTTGATTTAATATCTCTGTCTGAATCATCGCTGAATACAGCATTAAGCTCATACTCCCTGAGATTTTCCGCGAGTCTCTGCCCTCTGGTTCTTGATGGAGAAAGAATCAAAACAGCGTACTTCTGTTTTTTATACTTCTTTAAATCTTCGACCAACAACTCAAACTGATTATTGTACGGACTCAGATTACCGGCATCAACTCCGGCTTTTTCATCTATGTCAAACTCCTTAACCTTTTGGTCAAGCATTGTAAATACAACTTTTTTTCTTTTCTTGAGTTTTGCAAGAATTTTTTTATACGGCCACATGACATCCGTCTGTCTTGGAAGCACATAGCCACCGGACAACCTGTTCACCATGCTCTCCTTAAATTCTGTCTCGACAGCATCGCAACGCTCACTTATATGTCTTGGCTCATCAATGAGAAACAAAGTGTCATCATCAAAATAATCTATAAAACTTACCAGTTCATCAAAGAAGTAATTGACGTAACTGTCAAGTTGGACACCCTGACCGTTTATTTCGGCAACAGTCACAAACTCATTTGTTATTACCCTAAGCCTGTTTGCCTGTTCGGTCTTCATATCCGCCATAAAGACATCTATACACTTATCTTTTTCTTTTGTAATCTTTTTTATACCTTTTTCAACCTGTTCTTTTGTTATGATATACTCAGTTGCAGGGTATATTTCTATAGATTCAAGATTCTCAATCGCTCTCTGGCTTGCAACGTCAAAACTCTTAATAATGTCAACTTCTTCATCCCAAAAATCAATTCTGTAAGGATTGTCATTTGTCAATGTAAAGACATCAACAATGCTTCCTCGCACCGCAAACTCTCCGGGATTTTGTACCTGCTCAACTCCGTCATACCCTAGCATCACAAGTTTCTTCTTAAGAGCTTCAATCTCAACAGTAGCGCCCTCTTCAATTCTCACAATATTCTGCCTGATAATATCTAGCGGGAGTACCTTGTCCATAAGTCCGTCAAAAGGAACAACAATTGTAATCACTTCCTCGTTTATAATCTTAGAAAGAATCTCTAATCGCTCTTTGAGCATAAGATTTCCGTGAACATCCGCACTGAAGAAAATAAAATCCTTTGCAGGGTACACTGCCGCATTCTGACCTGTGCCTCGCAAATCTTCGTAAATTTCTGTTGCTTTTTTTGCATCAAAAGTAACGATGACTTTTCTTTTAAAGCCATCGCCTATTCCACTCATGAAGTTAACAAGAAGCGAATCCGTACATCCACAAATCTGTGCGGTTGTCCCTTTTTCAATGCATTCTTTTGCAACTTCATACCCTTTTAAATTCTTAAGCGGATAAACATAATTGCTCATTGTCACTCCTGTATTGACCTTTAGTTGCTCACTATATTATTATACATAAAAATACGATTATTTAAAACAGCAGTAGCTCTATTTTTTGCACTACTGCTTTATTATGTATTGCTTTGTTTGTATTGCTTTGTTTGTATTGCTTTGTTTGCATTGCTTTGTTTGTATTGCTTTGTTTGTATTGCTTTGTTTGCATTGCTTTGTTTGCTGTTTTTGCACTGTTCATTTTATCAATTGAATTTGTTCATAGCCGCATTAACATCTTCAATAATCATAACCTCTGTTGCCAAAGCTGCTTTCACAACCGCATCATCTACTATTTTTCTTTCTTTCGAACCAAATTTACCAAGAACATGTTTCACCATGTCACCATGCTGATCGCTTCCAACTCCAACCTTAATTCTTTTGAAAGTCTGTGTACCTGTATGAGCAATAATGCTCTTTATACCATTGTGTCCACCGGCAGAACCTTTCGCTCTAATTCGGATACTTCCAACTTCCAAACTGATGTCATCATAAATTACAATAATGTCTTCCTCCGGGTTAAGTTTATAAAAATCACATACAGCTCTTACCGACTCACCACTTAAGTTCATGTAAGTCTGCGGCTTAACTAAAATAACTTTCTCACTGCCAATCATTCCCTGACCTACTAATGCTTTGTGCCTCTTCGTAGTAACACTCACTCCCATCTGGCCTGCCAGTTCATCTATCACATCAAATCCAATATTGTGTCTTGTCTTATCATATTGTTTTTCAGGGTTTCCCAAGCCAAAAATTGCGTACATAAATTCCTCCTATTAAAGCAGTGTAATAGAACTAATAATACCCACTAATTATTACACTGTTTTTCTCTTTCACTTTATTATTCTTATGCGCATGTTAATCACACCATTTTGTGCATAATTTAATTACACATTCTACGCATAATTTAATTACATATTCTACGCATAATTTAATTACACATTCTACGCATAATTTAATTACACATTCTACGCATAATTTAATTACAAATCTTTACACATCTATTAATTCTACTATCCTTCCAACTTTTTATCAACTTTGTTTCCTAACCCAATTATACTCTTGTAACTATTCAGCTATTCAGCCTTTCAGCAATGCCAGTTCGAATATGCAGATAAATCTGCTAGTTCTCTTAGTTTACATACATTTTGGAATTTTCTTCTTATGGGATGCCGCACCTTTCTTTTCCCTAAGAAACTCCTGACATCCCTTTTGGAATTTTCTTCTCATGGGATGCCGCACCTTTCTTTTCCCTAAGAAACTCCTGACATCCCTTTTGGAATTTTCTCCACATGGGATGCCGCACCTTTCCTTTTCCCCGAAAATTCTCTACATCCCTTTTGGAATTTTCTCCACATGGGATGCCGCACCTTTCCTTTTCCCCGAAAATTCTCTACATCCCTTTTGGAATTTTCTCCACATGGGATGCCGCACCTTT
>JAEEGL013452883.1_pt1 | contig 76180 bp, 65 predicted proteins | sample 9134231 | NCBI WGS metagenome assembly JAEEGL01 (sample SAMN16246548, study PRJNA631951) | gut metagenome | biome: gut microbiome; feature: rumen; material: fiber-attached | host: Bos | place: Iran: Karaj | collected 2018-10 | reverse complement strand
CGAAGGACGCGTACCGTTCCTCGATAAGGAGTTCCTCGACATCGCGATGTCCATCAACCCAGAACTGAAGATGTGTCCTGGTTCAACCATCGAGAAAGGTGTGGTTCGTGAAGGTTTTGCCGATATGCTTCCTCGCAGTGTTGCTTGGCGACAGAAGGAACAGTTCAGCGATGGGGTAGGCTATAGTTGGATTGATACGCTAAAGAAGATTACCTCAGAAGCTGTCACAGACGAACAGATGGCACATGCTGCCGAGCGATTCCCGATTAATCCCCCGCTCTGTAAAGAGGAGTACTACTATCGTAGCATCTTTGCAGAACACTTCCCAAGCGACTCTGCCGCCCGTAGCGTAAACCAAGAGGCTAGCGTAGCATGTAGTACAGCGATTGCGCTCCAATGGGATGAAGCATTCAAGAACATGAACGATCCTAGTGGACGCGCCGTGAAGGGAATACACGAGCAGGCTTATTAGAAAGACCCCCTCTGTCTCCCCCTCTAGCAGACCCTCCCCCTTGCCCCTCCCTCTAGGGCGGGGAGTCAATAATCAATGGTCAATAGTAAATGGTCAATAGTAAATCGTCAATAGTAAATCGTCAAATAGTAAATAAACTAGGATTTTCAACTTAACCCCAACACAAATACAATAATCCAGACCCAAGCCCCTGTAACGGTCTTCCCCCTCGGGGGATAAGAGGGGGGCTTTAAGATTATGAGCAAACTGAGATTTGACGTGGTTCAGGATGCGTTCAAGAAGAAAGCAGTTCCTGCCGAAAGTCCAACCGAAAGGACTTCGAAGTATTTCGGAGAATTGGTGTTCAACCGTGAGAACATGCACAAGTATCTGAACACAAAGACCTATGAGGCACTCATCGACTGTATCGACAACGGTCACCCACTTGACCGTGCTACAGCTGACGAGGTGGCTGAAGGTATGAAGACATGGGCTATGGAACATGGTGTGACACATATCACCCACTGGTTCCAACCTCTCACAGAGGGCACCGCCGAAAAGCACGACTCCCTGATGGAGTACGATGGTAAGGGCGGAATGCTTGAGCAGTTCGACGGCAAGTCGCTCATCCAGCAGGAACCGGATGCCAGCTCGTTCCCAAGCGGAGGCATACGTGCCACCTTCGAGGCACGAGGTTATACGGCTTGGGACCCTACCTCGCCCGTATTCATTCAGGACGACACCCTCTGCATCCCTACCGTGTTCATCTCCTACACGGGTGAGGCACTCGACTACAAGACTCCGCTGAAGAAGTCGTTGAAGGCCGTGAGCGATGCAGCAGTACCTATCTGTCAGCTGTTCGACCCCAAGGTGAAGAAAGTCTACTCATATCTGGGTTGGGAACAGGAGTACTTCCTTGTTGACGAAGACCTGTATGCAGCCCGTCCCGACCTCATGCTGACAGGCCGCACCCTCATGGGACACGAGTCGTCGAAGAATCAGCAGCTTGACGACCACTACTTCGGAGCCATCCCGTCACGTGTGATGGAGTTCATGAAGGATGTTGAGATAGCCGGCTATCGTCACGGCATTCCTCTCAAGACCCGTCACAACGAGGTCGCACCCAACCAGTTCGAGCTGGCACCTATCTATGGCGAGACCAACCTGTCGAACGACCAGAACCAGATGATTATGAATCTCATGCAGCAGATCGCTCGCAAGCACGGCTTTGTACTTCTGCTCCACGAGAAACCCTTTGCAGGCATCAACGGAAGCGGAAAGCACAACAACTGGTCGCTCGGTACCGATACCGGAACCCTGCTGCTCGCACCAGGTAAGGACGCGATGGGCAACCTCCAGTTCGTCACCTTCTTCGTCAATGTGCTTGTAGCCGTTCAGAAGCATAACGCCCTGCTCAAGGCATCTATCGCTACCGCAACCAATGCTCACCGCTTGGGAGCCAACGAGGCCCCTCCAGCCATCATCTCCTCCTTCTTGGGACACACCATGACGAACGTGCTGCGTAAGCTGCTCGAAGTACCGTCAGACACACCAATCGAAATTGCAGGCAAGAAAGGAGCATCAGTAGGATTAGTAGAGATACCCGAGATATTCATCGACAACACCGACCGCAACCGCACCTCTCCGTTTGCCTTCACGGGCAATCGCTTTGAGTTCCGAGCCGTAGGTTCGAGTGCCAACTGTGCAGGAGCCATGACTACGCTAAATGCCGCCGTAGCCGAACAGCTTACAGCATTCAAGGCAGAGGTTGATAAAGAAATGGCAGCAGGCAAACCTATGAATATCGCCTTCATGGATGCACTCAAGCCCCTTATCGCCAGCATCATCGACACCGTTTGCTTCGACGGAAACGGCTATACCGATGAGTGGAAGGAAGAGGCAAAGCGTCGCGGACTGGATACCGAGACCTGCGTGCCGCTGATGTTTGATGAGTTCACCAAACCGTCATCTGTCGAGATGTTCGAGCAGACAGGAGTATATACCCGTCCTGAACTTGAAGCTCGCAACGAAGTGAAGTGGGAAACCTACACCAAGAAAGTGCAGATTGAGGCACGTGTGATGGGACGTATGGCTCAGAACCACATCATCCCTGCAGCCCTTGCTTATAAGAATCGTCTGCTCACCATCATCACCCAACTCAAGACACTCTATCCCGACGATTTCGAATCGATGGCTCAGACCGAACTGGCGTTGCTCCAGCGAGTTACGAAACTCATTGAGGACATCCGCACCAAGTGTGCAGCGATGGTCGAAGCCCGTAAGGCAGCCAATAAGATAGACGACGAGCGCGCGAAAGCCCTAGCCTACTACGAAATAGCCGAGTCGCTCTTCGCCATCCGTCGCCCCATCGACAAACTCGAAGAAGTGGTTGATAACGACCTCTGGCCGCTCCCGAAGTATCGTGAACTGCTGTTTATCAATTAAGAGCGAAGAAAGGTTAAGGGTTAAAGGTTAAGGGTTAAAGGTTAAGGGTTAAAGGTTAAAGACCTTCTCTAAACTCTAAACTCTAAACTTTACAATATGGACACATTAGGGGAGAAGGACAGGCTCGAGTACGAGCGTCTGTCCTTCTTTTTTTTGAAACGTCTATTCTGTCTTTTTTTGGGGGGGAACCAAGATATTTAGAGAAAATCATGCAAGAATCTCAACCAAACGGGATTTTATTGTCGTAGAATTTGTTAAATTTGCAGGAGAAAAAAGATTCGAATCGAATATGAAGAGCCAATTGCTAATTGTTTCGGCATTATGCCTGATGATAACATCCTGTAGCAAGGATGAAGATGAACTTGTGTTTCAGATGGTAGAAGACACACGTCCTGTTCCAGCGAGATACGACAAGTTATCAACCACAGAATTCAAAAATCTACTTATTGGTTATGGATGGAAGGAAGCAGAAACTCACATAATCAATACTGATGGTACCATCAACAAGGATGATTACTGGAAGGATATGAATGGGGGAGGACCTTCCATATATGAATTCTCAGAGTCGGTCATCATTAACTATTTCTGGTCAGGTGCTATACCAGCTAACGTGTCTATTCCTTATACTTATACCTATGACGAAGCAACAAATGCGGTTTATTATGAAAACAACGGCAACTTCTGGTTCAGCATCGTCTATTCAAGTCCCTCTGAAGTGACAATCATGAAGAGAGGTGGGTGGGGATCTGGTTATCTCTATGTGATATTAAAGAGGTTGAGTGCTTCTGAACTGGAACAAGTAAGGAATTCTCATACGCCATACGATCAAGTTGAAAAGTATTATTAACCATTTAAAGATATAGTAATTACAGATACACGTGATTATCTCTGGGAACGTTGAACAGCGCTTGGTAAAGCGTATGCAGGACGGCGAAAAGTCAGCTGCCCGCGAGTTCTATTCCCATTACGCAGACTATCTTGCAGGAATCTGTTCGCGATACATCGACGATGAGGACGACCTCAAAGATGTTTTCCAAGACGCATTAATCCATATTTTTACTCACATAGGCGATTTCCAGTATCGCGGAGCAGGTTCCTTGCAGGCATGGGTATCGAAAGTGATGGTTAATCAATCGCTGAAGTACCTACGGACGAAACAACGACACGAGTTCGTACAATTAGACGAGGGTATATCTGAAGAGGTTGAAGATGAAGAGCCACCTATCAACGATATACCACCCAATGTGATACAGCAAATGCTGAATCGCCTTCCTGTTGGTTATCGCACAGTGCTAAACCTTTATGTCTTCGAAGGCAAGAGTCATCGGGAAATCGCTCAAATGCTTGGAATAAAGGAAAACAGCTCAGCATCACAGTTGCATAGGGCGAAACATCAACTCGCCAAGATGATCAAAGATTATAATGACAATAATAGCCCACGATTATGAACGAACAATGGAGACAACAGCTTAAAGAAATAATGGCAGACTACAGACGGCCTGCTCCAGATGTGTCGTGGGAAAAAATCGACCAGATACTCGATGCCCGTAAAGCCCGTAAACCTTGGCTGTGGCATATAGCCGCTGCAGTGGCCGTAGTGCTGATAATAACAGGTGTAGGTTATTGGATAAATCAACAATCGGAAACAAAACGGCCTCCTTTGACAGCTAAAACGGAAAACACCGATAGGTCCGTGAAAGCTGTAGAGGCTGAAGCTCCTTTAACTCCCATTGCTCCCATAGATACCATTAGACCAATACCTTTCAGGAACACGATATCCAGCAGTAAAGTACAATTGCAGGATACTATTGTTACTACCCAGGCAGGAGATTTAGAAAAAACAGACTCTATAGCTATTATAGAAACAACTGAAACCTCTTTAGATACTTTTAGTACATCTCCGACAAAAGAAGAAAATATAATTCCCTTCATTCAAAGAGCACGAGGACGATCACTAAAACTCCCTGATAACCGCTTGGCAACCAAGGTGTATTTTACAAATAATCTGTCCAGCATTCATCATGCCAACACAGAGTCAGGTGATGCCAATAATAATAGTAATGGACATGTTCAAATTGTTGATCCCAACCCATCCGACTCAGATTTCATCGATACCATTCACACACGTAGAGTATCTCCAAATAATCAAAACATTCACTACCATCAGCCTGTTCGACTCGGCATTTCACTTCGCTACCAGCTCAACGATAATTGGAGCATAGAAAGCGGTTTACTGTATACCCTTCTCGTAGCTGATGTTAACAATATTGAGCAGCGCCATAGCTATATCGGTGTTCCTATTAATATCGGCTACCAACTATTGGAAAGGCGTCACTTTGGATTATATCTATCGGCTGGTGGCGTGATAGAAAAGATGCTCGATGCAAATCCTTGGCAATTGTCTCTGAATTTTGCCTTAGGGGTAGAGTACAAACTGTCAGAACGCTTCTGTCTTTATGCAGAACCTGGCGGAGGCTATTATTTCTCAAACAAGAGCAGTATCCCCACAATCTATCAAGACCATCCATTCAACTTCAACCTCAACATAGGTTTACGTTTCAATTTGAAATAATTGTATTGTAATCATCCCAAATAATATATGTATACCCAATCATGTACTTATTATAACTCTAAATAATGATTTATATGAAAAAATTTTTAGTATTTGCAGTTTTATCCTGCATTTTATTTTCATGCGAAAAAGAGGACACAGGACTCCCTGTTACGATTGACGGGTTGAATTATTGTTTGTTCCATGGTAACATGGCGATTATTGATTCAAATAAGACGTGGGAAGGTGAGTTAAACATCCCAGAAACAATCGAAGACAAAGGGGAATCATACACAGTTAAAGGAATTATGGTTTTCTCTTTCAATGGTTGTACTGGGTTAACAAAGGTGAGGATTCCTGAGACGATAGACCGTATCATTTTCCATGCTCTTAATGGGATGAATGGAGCTGTATCTTCTGATGAAACGAATCTTTTCGGAGGATGCACAGCCCTTGAATCAATAGAAGTTGACAAGGCTAATTCTATTCTGTCATCTGTTGATGGTGTGCTTTTCAATAAAGATAGGACACATTTATATTCCTATCCTGCAGGAGCAAAGCAAGAAAACTACACGATTCCAGAGGGTACCACATCTATTGGTAACAGTGCCTTTGCTTTTTGCGAGAGCCTGCAGATTCTTGATATCCCTAAGAGTGTACAACATATAGGGAGTTCTGCGTTCATGTGCACACATTTAAAGGCAATCATCATTAGAGGGACATTCCCTAAAGGCTTGCATAAAGAATCTTTTGAGGGTGTGGATGCTGCAACAATCATCTATGTTCAGCAATCAGAGATAGAGAAGTTTAAGAAAGTGTACTCAGGTACAGTCCTTCCCTTAGAGTCGTTCCAAGACTAGTAAAGCTTTTTATTTTATGTAAAAAAGTTAAAGAATGATTAGTAGATCGCTCAAACTATCTAGTATCTATTTCGTGTCAAAAATCAAGCGTAATTTTTGCAGCCCTTAAGGGTAATAAAATTTTCCTTTGGGGGAAACAAAAATAAGAGTTAATGTTGGTGAAGTGAATTTAGATTGACTAACTCAGAACAAATAACTCTGAATCTCCTGAATAACTTAACAAATTGTTAACTTAGTGATTGTTGGGAATAGGGGTTAGGGCAGTTCTATTTCACCTTCGAATACGAAGGTTGCACCTCCAGTCATCATGACGTGGTTGGAGAGTTCGTCCCAACAGATGGAGAGGATTCCTCCGTCCATTTCAATGATGCTCTGCCGACCTGTTCTGCCTGTAAGCGCAGCTGCTACAGCTGTTGCACAGGCACCTGTACCACATGCTAGCGTGATGCCCGAACCACGTTCCCATACGCGCATTCGGATACTTCCATCCGCTCTCAGTTGTGCAAATTCGATGTTACACCGCTGTGGAAAGGCTTCGTGATACTCGAGCAAGGGTCCGTATGTTTCGATGGGTAGTTTCTCCACGTCTTCATCGGTAAAGATGACGAAATGCGGATTTCCCATCGAGACGAAAGTGCCGGTTGGGAGTTGAGAGTTGAAAGTTGAAAGTTGAGAGTTGAGAGTTGAGAGTTGTGTGGGATTGAACAGGTTGGAATCCTCGAGTGTGGGTTCTCCCATATCGACTGTAACGGTCGCTACTTTACTTTCCTCATCGAGATGGAGTGTGAGTATCTTGATGCCAGAAAGGGTTTCAAGACGAATGGGATTTTTGTCGGTTAATCCCTTGTCGTGCAGGAATTTTGCCACACAGCGGGTTCCGTTTCCACACATCATGGCTTCTGATCCGTCGTTGTTGAAGATTCGCATAGAGAAGTCGGCATCGGGGGTTGACGACTTTCCTATCAGTATCAATCCGTCGCTTCCTATGCCGAAATGCGTACGGCTCCAAGCGATAGCAGCAGCTGATGGGTTGGGAATGTCGTATTCGAGTGTGTTGACATAGATATAATCGTTGCCAGCTCCATGCATTTTCGTAAATCGTATCATCTTGTTCATATCCATTCGTATTATAAATAGGTGAGATAGAGATAGTTGGTTTGTGCAGGATATTCAGCTGCGAGCGTGTCGATTTGGTTGACTGATGGTTTGATGCCCAATTCCTCACGCCACTTACGGATGCGAAGGCTGGCACGTTCCATGTTGTTGTCTGTTTTTCCGAGTCCGATTGCTCGTGCAATCTGGAAGTCGGAGAATCCGTACACTTTAGCCTCATGAAGCAATGTAGCAAAGGCAGGCTCTTCGATGAATTCAAGCAGTTCTGAAGGTTCTGCATTTAAGGCATACTCTGATAGCCACTTGTACTCACCGAGTCGGTCGTTGATGTTCATGATGTGTTTGAGCTTCTGCAGGAACCAAGCGTCAATCTTTGTTAGGGTGTGAATCTGCTCCACCGAGTAGCCCATCATCATAGCCTTCGCAATCACGAAGATACGCGTATCGGTAGCATGCTGCAAGGCTGCGGGAACATCGTTCACATGCTGAGCCTTGTTATCTACAAAGCCGTGCATGCCTTGTCCGATCATACGAAGACCTTTCTGAATGGCTTCCTCGAAAGTGCGACCAATCGCCATCACCTCGCCCACACTCTTCATGCTCGAGCCTAACTCGTGGTTCACTCCGTGGAACTTCGAAAGGTCCCAGCGTGGAATCTTACACACCACATAGTCGAGTGCAGGTTCGAAGAAGGCGCTGGTGGTCTTCGTCACAGAGTTCTTCAACTCGAACAGTCCGTATCCCAATCCCAGTTTGGCTGCTACGAATGCAAGAGGATAGCCCGTAGCCTTGCTAGCCAAAGCCGACGAACGGCTCAGTCGGGCATTTACCTCGATCACTCGATAGTCCTCGCTGTTGGGGTCGAGAGCATATTGTACATTACATTCGCCTACGATACCGATGTGGCGGATAATTTTGATGGCCAAGGCTCGAAGCTTATAATACTCGCTATTGGTGAGTGTCTGACTTGGAGCCACCACAATACTTTCTCCCGTATGGATGCCAAGTGGGTCGAAGTTCTCCATGTTGCAGACCGTGATGCAGTTGTCGTATTGGTCACGTACCACTTCGTATTCTATTTCCTTCCATCCCCTGAGACTCTTCTCTACCAATACCTGCGGAGAGAAAGCGAACGCTTCCTCAGCCTGAACCTCCAGCTCAGCATCGTTCTCACAGAATCCAGAACCTAACCCACCGAGTGCATAAGCAGCACGTAAAATGACGGGGTAGCCCAGTTCGGCAGCAGCCCTACGCACCTCGTCCTTTGAACAGCATGCTTGGCTTCTGATGGTCTTCACGCCAATCTCGTCGAGCCGTTTCACAAACCTATCACGGTCTTCCGTGTCGATGATAGCCTGAATAGGCGTACCCAATACTTTGACCCCATATTTATCTAACGTCCCATTCCGATAAAGCTCCACACCGCAGTTAAGAGCCGTCTGTCCGCCAAAACTCAGCAAGATGCCGTCGGGCCTTTCTTTCTTGATGACACGTTCTACAAACTCAGGAGTTACAGGTTGGAAATACACTTTGTCAGCCACCCCTTCTGAGGTCTGAACGGTTGCGATGTTAGGATTGATAAGCACCGATTCCACCCCCTCCTCTTTCAACGCCTTCAGCGCTTGTGCGCCACTATAGTCGAACTCTCCCGCCTGCCCTATTTTCAAGGCTCCAGAACCAAGGATGAGAACTCGCTTAGGAGTTGAGAGTTGAGAGTTGAGAGTTGAGAAGACCCCCTCTGACTCCCCCTCTAGGGGGAGGAAAGAGAGTTGAGTGTTGAGAGCTCTCACAAATTCGTCGAACAACCACTCAGTATCCGTAGGACCGGAGCAAGCCTCGGGATGGAACTGTGCAGAGAACCAAGGATGGGTCTTGTGGCGAATACCTTCGTTTGATCCGTCGTTCATATTCACAAACAGCTGCTCCCAGTCGTCTGGCAGCGTCGAAGCATCGACAGCATAGCCATGATTCTGAGAAGTGATGAAGCATCTATGGTTCATGGTTAATGGTTCACTGTTCACGGTTGAGGAGTCATGAACCCTGAACCCAGAACCGTTCACCATCATAACGGGTTGGTTGTGCGAGCGATGACCGTATTTCAACTTGTAGGTCTTAGCACCTGCTGCTCGAGCCAGCAGTTGGTTTCCCAAGCAGATACCCATCAGAGGTTTTACCTCCTTGTTACTTAAGAAAGTACGGATGTGTTCAATTGTTTTTCCGCATTGCTCAGGGTCGCCAGGACCGTTTCCTAAGAAGAGTCCGTCGAACGCTAACTGGTTGAAGTCGTAATCCCAAGGAACACGAATCACCTCCACCCCTCGTTTGAGCAGACAACGAATGATATTGGCCTTCACACCACAATCAACGAGAACGACACGTTTGGGAGTTGACAGTTGACAGTTTTCGGATTTGTAGGTAATCATATCTTTGCAACTGACGGTTTCAACCCAGTTAGTAGAGCTATAATCAAAACACATACTTCCTTCCTCTTCCATCTTCCCTCTACCTTCTTCCATTTCAATTCGACCTCGCATCACTCCGTGTTCGCGCAGTAGTTTGGTAAGTCGTCGTGTGTCGATTCCCGAGATGGCTGGGATGCCCTCGCGCTTGAGCCAATTGCTGAGCGATTGCCTTGCGTTCCAATGTGAATAGTGTTCGCTATAGTCTGCTACAACGAGTCCCTTCACATGTATCCGTTCGCTCTCCATGAACTGGGGTAATGGTGTTCCACCTGTATCGGGTACGCCATAGTTGCCAATCAGGGGAAAGGTAGTCACCAGTATCTGTCCTGCGTAGCTGGGGTCGGTCAGGCTTTCTGGATAGCCCATCATGGCGGTGTTGAACACCACTTCGCCCTCCGTATTTCTTTCTGCCCCGAACGACCACCCACGCATTGTGGTTCCGTCTTCCAATATCAGTATTGCTTCTTTCTTCATAGTGTTTTAATAATTATTTTCCGACACAGGCGCTGATGAAACTCATGAACAGGGGGTGGGGATGGAGCACGGTTGAGGTGTACTCGGGATGGAACTGTGTGCCGATATACCACTTCAAAACAGGTATTTCTACAATCTCTACCAAATCGGCAGCGGGGTTGATTCCTACGCATTTCATGCCACTCGCCTCATATTCTTCCTTATATTTATTATTGAACTCATAACGATGTCGATGACGCTCCTTGATTATAGGGCGATCTTCGTATGCCTCACGGGCACGACTGCCTGCGATGAGTTCACAATCGTAGGCTCCCAGTCGCATCGTTCCTCCCTTTTGCGAGATGCTTTTCTGGTCTTCCATCATGTCGATGACATTGTGGCGTGTGTTGGTGTCTATCTCGGTGGTGTTCGCATCCTTATAGCCGATTACGTTACGGGCAAATTCGATCACCATCATCTGCATTCCCAAGCAGATGCCGAAGGTGGGGATATCGTGGGTGCGACTGTATTCGGCTGCGATAATTTTCCCCTCGATGCCACGCTTGCCGAATCCTGGACATATGACGATACCTGCCATGCCTTCGAGCTGCCGCCCCACATTCGCTGCTGTTAGCGTTTCGCTGTTGACGAACCGGATATTTGCCTTCCGTCCATGATAGATGGCTGCCAGGCTGAGGCTCTCGCGGATGCTCTTATAGGCATCCTGAAGGTTGTACTTGCCTATCAGGCCTATTGACACTTCCTCCTTGGCTTCCTGCTGAAGATGCAGGAAATGATACCATGACACGAGTCCTCCTGATTCGAGTTGAAGGGGTGCTCCGAGTTTTCGCAATATGGCGATGTCGAGTCCCTGTTGCTGCATGTTGACGGGCACTTCGTAGATGCTTGGCATATCCTCGCTTTGCACCACACATGTCGGCTCCACGTTGCAGAACGAGGCTACCTTGTGCAGGATGCTTTCGTCCAGATGATGCTCGGTTCGGAGAATGAGGATGTCGGGCTGAATACCCATACGCTGCAGTTCCTTCACGGAGTGTTGTGTGGGTTTGGTTTTGAACTCGCCTGCTGCATGGAGGTAGGGCACGTAGGTGAGGTGGATGTTCACGGCATTATATCCCATCTCCCAACGAAGTTGACGGATTGCTTCCATGAAAGGTGCACTCTCGATATCACCGATGGTGCCGCCAATCTCTGAGATGACAAAGTCGAAATGCTCGTGTTCGGCACTTGCCTGGATGCTTCGCTTTATTTCGTCGGTGATATGCGGAACCACTTGAATGGTCTTGCCAAGATAGTCGCCTCGACGCTCTTTCTCGATTACAGCCTGATAGATTCGACCTGTCGTGAAACTGTTGTTTCGTGTGGTTTGGATATCTGTGAATCGTTCGTAATGGCCGAGGTCTAAGTCTGTCTCCATGCCGTCACATGTCACATAGCATTCGCCATGCTCATAGGGGTTGAGTGTGCCTGGATCGATGTTGATGTATGGGTCGAACTTCTGAATGGTGACTTTGTAGCCGCGTGCTTGCAGCAGCTTGCCTATGCTTGCCGAAATGATGCCTTTCCCTAACGAGGAAACTACACCGCCTGTGACAAAGATGTATTTTGTGTCCATATTTTTTTGGTTTATTTTTCAACTTTTCAACTTTTCAACCCTGAACCGCTCCCAGTTCTTCTTCTTCGTACCAATCGATATACGCCCGATTAATCATGCGTACGCCTCCAGGAGTGGGATAGTCGCCGCTGAAGTACCAGTCGCCTGGGTGATGGGGACAGGCACGATGCAATCCTTCGAGTGATTGGAAGACAAGTCGGATGGGGGTGGTAACTCCGTCGGGACGAAGCAGTTCCAGCATCTTTGCCGACAGCTCGTCTGCGTCGAACGGCTCATAGACGAGTTTCACATAGTTTCGCATCTGAGCGGGCTGAAGACTTTGCTGCTCGACACATTTGATGTAGATGTCGTGAAGGGTTTGCCAGCTGCCGCGTTCGAGGTGTAGGCTGACAGCTGCTCGGAAGGCGATAAACTCGTTGAGGTGGGACATATCGATACCGTAATAGTCGGGATAGCGCACCTGAGGGCACGAACTCACCAGCACCATCTTCTTGGGATGCAGGCGGTCGAGGATGCGAATGATGCTCTCGCGGAGGGTTGTCCCGCGAACGATTGAGTCGTCGATGATAACCAGATTATCGACCTGCGGCTCTAACGATCCGTATGTGATGTCGTAAACGTGAGCGGCAAGGTCGTTACGTTGATGTCCCCATATGGTCCCCTTTGAAGTGTTGTCGGCCGACAATACCGACGTTTTCTCTTTGGCGTTCCCCTCCAGTCTTCTCTCCTCTGGGGGACTGAGGGTGAGGGAGGGAGAGATGAATGTGCGGAGCTTGATGTCCTTAATGGCAACCTTCTCGCTGCGGACATAGTTGTGGAGAATGGCACGCAGTTCTGCTCGCGAAGGTTTTCCCTGCTGAGTGAGTCGATAGAGTTGTTCGACCTTCTGTTCGTTGAGTTGTTTCTTGAACCCGTCGAGCATTCCGTAGAAGGCTACCTCGGCTGTGTTGGGAATATAGCTGAACACGGTATGTTCTAAGTCGCCATCGATGGCTCGGTCGATTTGGGATGTGAGTTGCTCGCCAAGTGCTTTACGTTCGCGATAGATGTCACGATCGCTCCCTCGGCTGAAATAGATGCGCTCGAAGGAGCAGGCATGATTGCCTCGGGGCTGAAGGATTTGTGTGAGCGCCACATTGCCGTTCTTGCGGACGGTAAGTGCCTGACCGGGAAGGAGTTCGTGTATGCTGTCGGTGGGGAGGTCGAAGGTGGTCTGGATGACTGGACGTTCGGAGGCTACAACCAACACTTCGTCGTCACGATACCAGAAAGCAGGGCGGATGCCCCAAGGGTCGCGCATGGAGAACATCTCTCCGCTACCCGTGAAACCACACAGCACATACCCTCCGTCGAAAAGGGGGGTGGAGGAGCGGAGTACGTTCGTGATGTCGATGTTATCCTCGATGTACCTTGTCAGTTCCATCCCCTCAAGCCCTTGCAGCACAGCGATGTTATAGAGGCGCTCGCTCTCGCGGTCGAGTCGATGCCCCATGAGTTCGAGCATGATGTAGGTGTCGTTGTAGATACGAGGGTGTTGTCCCTTTGCCGTGATTTCGCTGAACACCTCATCCACGTTCGTGAGGTTGAAGTTGCCGCATAGACAGAGATTTTTTGCGCGCCAGTTGTTTCTACGCATGAAGGGATGAACATGTGCGAGTCCGCTCCTGCCTGTAGTGGAATAGCGGAGATGCCCCATGAAGATCTCTGCCTCGTTCCATAAGTCAATGTCGATATGCTCGAACACCTCAGCAATGGCATCCTTGCCGAGGGCACGTTCACGAAACATGTATTCTTCGCCTGGTTGCGCGTTGAGGTTGGTACAGGCTATGCCCGCTCCTTCCTGCCCTCGGTTGTGCTGCTTCTCCATCATCAGATAGAGTTTGTTGAGGGCATACGACGATGTGCCGTACTTTTCCTGATAGTGTCGGATGGGCTTGAGCAGACGTATCATTGCCACACCACATTCGTGTTTGAGTGGTTCCATATTTCTTTTCTACTTTTAAACGGTTTTCCGTATTCGCTCAATCGCTGCATGGCTGTCGTCACGTGTTCCGAAGGCTGTGATGCGGACATATCCCTCACCATGCGATCCGAACCCCTCGCCTGGGGTGACTACTACGTGGGCATCGGTGAGCAGGCGACGAAAGAAGTGCCAGGAGTCCTCACCGTCGGGAGTGGATACCCAGATGTAGGGCGAATGCTCGCCTCCATAAACGGTAAGTCCCATGTCGGCAAGACTGCTACGGATGAAGGCTGCATTCGACATGTAGTAGTCGATGATGGAGCGAACCTCACGCGCTCCTTCGGGCGAATAGACGGCTTCGGCTCCTCGTTGGGCTATGTAGCTTGCTCCATTAAACTTGCTACACTGACGACGGTTCCATAATGCATTGACACTCGTTCCATCTTCTGCCTTCAACTCCTTGGGAATGACCGTGTAGCCACATCGTACACCCGTGAAACCTGCAGTCTTGGAGAAACTGCGGAACTCTATGGCACAACGCTTTGCTCCCTCGATTTCGTAGATGGAGTGGGGAAGTGTGTCATCGCGTATAAACGCTTCGTAGGCGGCATCGTAGAGGATGACTGACTGATGGCGTAGGGCGTAATCGACCCAAGCTGTGAGTTTCTCGCGTGTGATGACGGCTCCGGTAGGATTGTTGGGATAGCAGAGATAGATGATGTCGAGGTGCTGCGTGGGGATGTCGCCCGTGAAATCGTTGTGGGCATGACAGGGAATGTAGCAAAGGTTACGTCCTGCCATGATGTTCGTATCGACATAGACAGGATAGACGGGGTCGGTGATGCCTACGATGTTGTCGGTAGCCAATATGTCGCCAATGTTGCCTGTATCGCTTTTTGCTCCATCGCTGACGAAGACCTCATCGCGGTCGAGACGGATGCCTCGGGGGGCGAAGTCGTGAGCGATGATGGCATCGATGAGGAAGTCGTAACCCTGCTCCGGTCCGTAGCCGCGAAAGGTGCGCGTGTCGGCATATTCTTCAACCGCTTGACGCATCGCACGGATAGCTGTCGGGGGGAGAGGACGGGTCACATCACCGATTCCAAGTCTGATGATGTCGGCCTCGGGGTGTGCACTCTTATATGCGCTCACCTGTCGGGCTATCTCGGCAAAGAGATAGCGACCTGAGAGCTGGAGGTAGTTTGTGTTGATTCGCATTTACGATCCTAGTTAATTTACTATTTAGTTTACAGTTTATAGTTTACAGTTTACAGTTCTTGAACTTTGAACCTTGAACTCTTAAATTCTTAACCGTTTCTTATCTCTTACCCAAATATATATCCACATCATCTGCTACTTGAAGACCGCTTGCAATAGCTCGGACTACAAGGCTGGCACCCGACTTTGCATCTCCTGCAACGAATACGTTTGAGGGGTATTCGGGATGTTCGGGACGTAGGAAACCCATAGCAAGGAGCACCATGTCGCAGTCAATCGTCTCGGTCTTGCCTGTAGGGCGCATCTGTGGACGACCTCCGTCCTTGGGAGCTATCCATTCAACCTCTTCAACCTCGGCTCCTTTCACATGACCGTTCCCGTCATCGATGAAACGGTTGGTTGTCAGACACCAACGACGTTCGCAACCCTCTTCGTGACTGGTGGTGGTTTTGAGAACAACCGGCCACCAAGGCCAAGGAGTGTCGGGGTTGTGACCAACAGGAGGTTTCGGCATAATCTCTATCTGGGTGACACTCTTGGCTCCTTGACGATGAGCCGTTCCGATGCAGTCACTTCCTGTATCTCCTCCACCGATGACAAGCACCTTTTTGTCTTTCGCATTTACAGGCGACTCACCATCGAGGTCTTCACCTGTCAATAGTTTGTTTTGCTGGCTGAGGAGTTGGAGCGCGAAATATACTCCTTCGAGTTTTCGTCCAGGCACATTGAGGTCACGAGCAGTAGGGGTGCCTGTAGCGACGATATAGGCATCGTAACCTTCAGGCAGTTTCGTTGTATCGACTTTGGTATTCATCACGAATCGTATTCCTTCTGCCTGCATGAGTTCTGCCCGCCGATTGATGACGTATTTATTGAGTTTGAAGTTTGGAATGCCATAACGTACAAGTCCTCCTATGGCGTTACGACGGTCGTAGAGGGTGACTTGGTATCCTTTCGTGTTGAGTGCGACTGCTGCTGCCATTCCTGCCGGCCCTGCACCTATGACGGCTACTTTCTTGCCGTTCGACGTGTAGGTCTTAGGCTGTACATACCCTTCGCTGAATGCTCGCTCGATGATTGAGCATTCGTTTTCGCGAATGGTGACGGGCGCATCGATGCTGTGGTTCAGCACACAACCTTTCTCGCAGAGTGCAGGACAGATGCGGCCTGTGAACTCGGGGAATGGGTTGGTGGCTGCAAGCAGCTTGTAGGCCAACTCCCACTTACCTCGATAGACGGCATCCTGCCATTCGGGTTGTTTGTTGCCTAACGGACAAGCCCAATGACAGAAGGGTACACCACACTCCATGCATCGTGAAGCTTGTAGTCGACGGTCGTTCTCGTTGAGTGTCTGCTCCACTTCTGCAAAGTCTTTGATTCTCTCATATACTGGTCTGTGTCCTGCTTCCTGACGGGGCACAGAAATGAATGCTTTTGGATTTCCCATTTTGAAAAGTTGAAAAATTGAAGAGTTGAACCTTTTAATAGTCTCTCTGTATGTGGTTGATTTTCTGGTCGAGTTGTCGCATAGCTTCTTCGTGCAGCACTCGTTTGTATTCGATAGGAGTGACTTGTATGAACTCATCGACATAGTGGCTCCAGTCGTCGAGCATCTGTTTGGCTAGCGGTGAGCCTGTACGTAGGTAATGACGTCGGATGAGTTCGTGGAGTTCGTCGCGTCGTGCTTTCTCCTCGATGAGACTGAGTTCGATCATGTCCATGTTGCAATAGTAGTCGAAGTCGTGGTTTCGGTCCCACACGTATGCGAGTCCGCCCGACATACCGGCTGCGAAGTTGCGACCTGTAGTGCCTAGCACGACGACTCGTCCGCCTGTCATGTATTCGCAGCAATGGTCGCCTGCACCTTCGACAACAGCTGTGGCTCCTGAGTTGCGGACGGCAAATCGTTCGCCTACCCTGCCGTTGATATACACCTCTCCACTAGTTGCTCCGTAGAGTAGTGTGTTGCCGGCGATGATGTTGTCAGCTGCCTGGAACTTGGAGTGTCGAGGCGGATAGAGGCTGATGCATCCTCCCGAGAGACCTTTGCCCATGTAGTCGTTGGTCTCGCCTTCGAGGGTGAACGAGATGCCTCGCATGAGGAACGCTCCGAACGACTGACCTGCCGACCCCTTGAAGTGTATGTTGATGGTTCCGTCGGGCAGTCCCTCACCTCCGTATGTTTTTGCTATCTGACCGGAAATCATGGCTCCGACAGCTCGGTTGGTGTTGACGATGTCGTAATGGAGTGTTACGTTCTGATGTGCGTTGAGGGCTTCTTGACTTGACATAATCATATCGCGGTCGAGTACGTCGTAGATTTTATGTATAGGGTGTGAAACAGCATGAAGCGGATGCCCGTTGTCGATGAGCGAGAGCAGACGTGTGAAGTCGAGTGTGCGGGTTTTCTCTGTACATCGTGACTGGTCGATTTCGATCATGTCGGTACGTCCTATCATATCGTCGAAGTGTCGGAATCCCATCTCTGCCATATACTCACGTACCTCGCGTGCGAGGAAGGTGTAGTAGTTTACGAGGTATTCCGACCGTCCGAGGAAGTGGGCACGCAGACGTGGGTCTTGAGTGGCTACCCCGACGGGACAGCTGTTGGTGTGACACTTACGCATGAGCACACAGCCGAGCACGATGAGTTGGATGGTTCCGAAGCCGAACTGACCTGCTCCGAGAAGTGCCATGCTGACGATGTCGCGTCCGGTCTTCAACTGTCCGTCGGTCTGAATCTCTATCTTGTCGCGCAAACCGTTGAGCACAAGGGTCTGCTGTGTCTCAGCCAAACCAATCTCGGGCGAAACGCCTGCATAGCGTACTGATGAGGCAGGTGATGCGCCTGTACCTCCTTCGGCACCCGAAATGACTACGATGTCGGCTTTTGCTTTTGCTACTCCTGCAGCAATGGTGCCCACACCGCTCTCTGCTACGAGCTTCACACTGATCTGTGCTTCGGGATTTACGTTCTTGAGGTCGAAAATCAGCTGAGCAAGGTCCTCGATGGAGTAGATGTCGTGATGAGGTGGAGGCGAGATGAGTGAGATGCCTGGTATGCTGTGACGAGTCTTCGCTATGATTTCGTTGACCTTGAAGCCAGGCAATTGTCCTCCCTCGCCAGGCTTGGCTCCTTGTGCCACTTTTATCTGTATCTCTTTGGCGTTCACCAGATATTCAGTCGTTACTCCAAATCGTCCTGATGCAACCTGTTTCACAGCACTCGAGAGCGAGACTCCTTCGACCTCACCCTTGAAACGGCTCTCGTCTTCGCCTCCTTCGCCTGTGTTGCTTCGACTGCCTATCTTGTTCAACGCTAAGGCAATCGCCTCATGAGCCTCCTTGCTGATGGCTCCAAACGACATGGCTGCTCCGATGAAACGATGCATGATTTGCTCCTCTGGCTCCACTTCCTCTAACGGGATGGGGTTGGACTTGAAACGGAAAAACTGACGCAGGAACAAAGGTTGCTCGACATCGTCGATGATATGGGTGAACTCCTTGAATTTCTTATAACTGCCCAGACGTGTTGCCAACTGTAGTGTAGCAATCGCATCGGGTGTCCAGGCGTGCAGAATACCATCCTTACGGAACGAATATTGTCCGATGAAGGGCAATACATCGTCTGGCTCCGATACATAACCCTGCTGGTGCATGCGTACGGCATCAGTTGCAATCTGCTTTAGGTCTATTCCTCCGATAGTCGATGAGGCTGTTCCGAAATAGTTGCGAAGTAAGGACTCGCTCAGTCCTACCGGTTCGAAAATCTTGGCTCCTCGATATGAACGTATGGTTGAGATACCCATCTTGCTCATAATCTTCAGCAAACCCTTATCGATGGCTTTGATGTAGTTGTGTTCTGCTGTAGCATAGTCGAGTTGGACTTCGCCACGCTTTACCAAATCATCGATGACCGCAAAGGCCATATAAGGGTTGATGGCACTTGCTCCATAACCCAACAGAAGGGCTGCATGCATCACCTCACGTATCTCTCCACTCTCAACAATAAGAGCTGTCTGGACACGTTTCTGTACGGAAATCAGATAATGATGAATGGTGCTTACGGCCAACAATGAAGGAATGGCTGCATGCTCGCCGTCAATGCCGCGATCGGAAAGGATGATGTAGTTGATACCCTTATCAACCGACTTCTCCGCCTCGCTACATAGCTCTTCGAGTCTTTGACGCATTCCCTCTTCACCTTTGTCGGCATCGAACAGAATGGATAGTTTCTCTGTATTGAATCCCTTGTAGCGAATGTTGCAAAGGATATCCAACTCTGTATTTGTCAAAACAGGTTGTGGCAGACGCACCATCTTGCAATGCGACTCGTTGGGTGTCAGTATGTTCATACCTACAGCTCCGATATACTCTGTGAGCGACATCACCAACTCCTCGCGGATAGGGTCGATAGGTGGGTTGGTCACCTGTGCAAACTGTTGACGGAAATAGTTGAAGAGTAGCTGTGGACGGTCGGAAAGTACGGCCAACTGAGTGTCGTTTCCCATTGAGGTGAGCGGCTCCTGAGCATTTACACACATCGGTACAATCACCTTATCTACATCCTCACGCGTAAAGTCGAAACCACGCAGTTTGCGTGTGAAATCGTCCACACCGTTCTCCACCTTCCTTCCGCTATGTAACTTACCCAACTCGATGCGGTTTGTATGCAACCAACGGCTGTATTCACATTGCTGAGTCAGTTTCAGCTTGATTTCGTCGTTCGTGTAGATAGTTCCATCCTCCGTATCGACCATCATGATCTTGCCAGGCTGCAACTTACCCTTTTCTTTTATCAGTCCTGGATCAACCTTCAGGCAACCGGTTTCTGAAGCCACGATGAGCATACCATCCTCGGTAATAAGATAGCGACATGGGCGCAGACCGTTTCGGTCGAGCATTCCGCCAGCATATCGACCATCCGAGAACAACAGGGCAGCCGGACCGTCCCAAGGTTCCATCAAGATGGAGTGATATTCATAGTAAGCCTTCAACTCGTCGCTGATAGGATTCAAGTCGTTGAACGACTCAGGTACCATCATCGAAATGGCATGAGGCAAAGACATTCCTGAACGGACAAAGAACTCCAGAGCATTATCGAACGAAGCACTGTCGCTCATGTCGGGCTGAATAATCGGATGAATACCCTTCACGTCGCCCAAAGCCGGCGATGAGAGCACACTCTCACGTGCTGCCATCCAACCACGATTGCCACGAATGGTGTTGATTTCACCATTGTGTGACAACATACGGAACGGCTGGGCAAGCGACCATGTTGGGAATGTGTTCGTGCTGAAACGCGAATGGACAATCGCCATTCCACTTGTAAAGAACGGATTGCTCAAGTCGGGATAATACTCGCGAAGCTGAGTGGAAGTTAGCATGCCCTTGTAGATAATCACCCGACTCGACAACGATACAATATAAAAATCCTTGTCTTGAATCTTCTGTTCGATATGTTTGCGAAGCAGATACAGGTCGGTTTCGAACCGCTCCACATCATTCACACCCGTGATAAACAACTGAATGATATCAGGCTCCGTAGCTGCAGAAGCCTCACCCAGAATGTCCGAGTTGACAGGGACGTTACGTACATGCGACAATGTCAGTCCTGCACCTTCCACCTCACGATGAATCAGCTCCACATACGCATCCTGCAAATTCTTGTCCTTAGGTAGAAATACCAATCCCGTGCCATACCTACCGCGTTCAGGAACAGGAATTCCCTGCAACAAGATAAACTCATGCGGAATCTGCAACAAGATACCAGCACCGTCGCCCGATGCTTTACCCCCCCTCAGCGTCGAAGTTTCCGATTCAGCCCCCCTGTGTTTCATGTTTTCAAGAACCGTTAGGGCCTCATCGACCAACTGATGAGTTTTGGTACGCTTCAAATCCGCCAATAAACCGATGCCACACGCATCGTGTTCATTACTCTTCTCATACAATGTTACCATAATCGTGTTTTATTTTGTGTTTGTTTACTATCTGCTGTCTATTGTTATCTTTGAACCTTGGAACCTCAAACAATAAAATATTAAAAAAGGGACTGATTCCGTAAAAGAACCAGTCCCTTCTCATAAACATTTATAATCTTTATCATACTCTAATCTTTTCTTGTAAGTCCATCGGACTGGTGAATGGACACAACACATTAGAGAGAACCCAATTATAATTCGAGTTCTTCTTATTATTCCATGACTGATTACCAAACTGGCTCAGTATGTCAAATGTGTTTTGAAACACCTGTCCGAATGTCATTTTGTCGCGTTTTCTTGATTTCGGGTGCAAATTTACGACCATTTCTCGAGACAGAAAAACATTTTGTCAATTTTTTTCTAGAAATCCCTAATAAATTGACAAATATCAATCATTCTTTGCAAAACAAACTTTAACTACCCTTTTAATCTCCTTTAATCCTCCTTAGTTCTACAGCTTTAGCTCTAACGCTCCCAGTATGGGAACATTTGATTCCCAGTATGGGAACGCTTCAGTCCCAGTGTGGGACCGTTTCGACATACAGTGTGTCATATTCCTCGGATGATTCGATGAAAAATGCAGAATAATATGAAATTTGCAAAGACCTAACATAAAATGCTTTAAAAATGGCTTCGTAGATACTTGTAGTTGCGTTTTTGAGTCCCCAAAGAGGTAACTAAAACCTAACAAAGAGGTAACTAAGACCTAACATGAATTTTTGATTTCTCTCCCCCTAAAGGGGGTCGGGGTCCATCTCCCCTCCATAGAGGGAGGGGTAAGGGGGTGGGTCTGTTAGCTCTCAGCTTTCCCCATTCCAATAACCCAGCATTATCCGAGCATAACCCACGCTTGCTTGAAGAAAACCGTCCCTTAATTCCTCTGTCAACGAGAGTTAGTCTTATATTATTAACTCGTCAACCTGGAATAGTCGTCAGACAGAAAACTGACAACCCAAATCAGCGAACTACATATGTTGGTGTTATATTGACCTTATGTTGGGCTCTATTCAATCGCTCATTTCTACAATTAGAGATATAGTAGAGATAGAGTAGAACCTAGCATATATATAAGAATCATATAGCAAAACAATGGGAGGAACAAGAGTTTACTCACACAGATGACACAGATACCACTGATTATCACGAAATAACATTAAAAACACTTTTCCAGCTAAGATGGTTCAAAGTTCAAGATTCAGACATATAATTATCATTTAATTTTATCCATATAATTTATTTGAACACGAATCGCACGGATTCACACGGATTTATGGATTGCGAAAAAGTGCGAAAATACGAAACCAATGCGAATATTAATATTGAATATTCTTACTAATGAAGAGTTGTATATGTTATGAAGTACTTCTGAAAGTTCACTTTCAAGATACTTCACAATCAATTCAACCTTTGTTCTTCAACAAAGCAATCATCAAATGATTGTCATCAGTAAGAACTAGTTTTCGCGTATTTCGCGTATTTAGCATGCTTTTGCAATTAAAATGAGAAATGATTGTCATCAGTCTTCGCCCTGCCTACCAACTATGAGTTACAGTTTTTTTCGTTTTTATTTGGTGAGTTCGCTGAAATAGGCTATCTTTGTAGTCGAATCATATCAATGGATAGAATATGGAACTAAAGGGTTGTCTAATGATTGTGTTTTGGGTGGAAGGACTGATGGTTGGTCATACTCAGACGTGGACAATGGTAGAAATGAATCGGGAGATAACAGGTCCGCAGCCGATGACTGGTCTGGTGCTTTGGCCCGATGAGGCTCGAGGTCGTAACATCTCGTATGGCAAGAGCATCCAACTGGAGTTTTCGTATTGCTTGCCTTGTAAGGTGGTGATGGGGTGCAGGGACGATGGTACGATTCTGTATGATTGGAGTTGGTTCGAACGGTTGCTGGACGATGTGGCGAGCCGTGGTCATCAACTTGTGGCAAGGTTCCGTTATGAGTATCCTTCGGGTACGGATGTTGATGGAAAGAGAGGAACGACTGCTGTACCTCAGTATATCAAACAACGATCGGACTATCATGAGACCTATGCCTCGAACCCAGGTGGCGACGGTCCGACGTATTATGCCGACTGGAGCAATACGGAATTACAGCGTTTTACCCTTCAGTTCTATACCGACTTTTGTAAGCGGTATAGCCATGATGCTCGTCTAGCTTTCCTCGAAGTGGGTTTTGGCCACTGGTCGGAGTATCATCTTTATGGCAATGAATTGCAATTTGGGGAAAACTTCCCTACAAAAGCTTTCCAACGGCAGTTCTTTTTGCACATGAGCAAGGTGGCTGACGGGCTTCCTTGGTTGGTGTCTGTAGATGCCAGCGACCGCAAGTATTCGCCTGTGGTGGACGATGGCGAACTGATGGCGCTGACGTTCGGACTGTTTGATGATTCGTTCATGCACAAGAGCCATGAGGGCGGCTTCAATGAGAGGTGTTGGAATGCCATCGGTCGTGGGGTACGTTGGCAAACTGGTGTTTGTGGTGGAGAGATTAGTTATTACTCGCCGAAAGACCAGAAGGAGTTTCTCAGTCCTGACGGGCTTTATGGTCATACATGGGAGGAGCAGGCGCATAAGTATCATATCACGTTTATGATTGCCAATGATGCACCTCGTGGCGGCATAGCTACTGCAGAGCGATTCCGTGAAGGTTCGATGGCAACAGGTTACCGTTTTGTTGTCAAGCGGTGCGAAACGAATGGTAGTCACACTCGCTTGGTGGTAGCCAACGAAGGTGTTGCACCGCTCTATCGCGATGCGTGGTTCGTTGTGGGTGATGTCCGCTCGACGACATCCCTCCGAGGTCTGCTTCCTGGCGATGAGTGCACGATAGAGATTGCTGCTGGAGCCGATGCTGATGGTGGCAATGTAAACATCGTGAGTGATTGCATCCTGCCGCAACAGAAGATAGAATTCAGTGCTCGAAGGTTTTAAAAAAAGATCCCCCTCATCGAGGGGAATCTAAGTTAATCCGTTATCTTCGTTCTTCCGCTTTTTCCGCTATTTAGTAATATGCGAAATTCCGTTATGAGAGTCCTTCGATTTCGCCATTCACGATGGTGATATGCTCTGCCTGTGGGTTCTTGGGCAGACCTGGCATGCGGAGCATGTCGCCAGCGATGGCCACAATCATCTCGCTACCGCAGTTGAGAATGATGTCGCGGATGCGGATGGTGAAACCTTCTGGGGAGCCGTAGCGGGTGGAATCGGCTGAGAACGAAAACTGAGTCTTGGCAATGCAGACGGGGTAGTGGGCGATAGCACCGTCCTCATCAGTGAATGTGGCACGCAGTGCCTCCAGCTTCTTCTTTGCCGTCTTGCTGTATTCCACAGCCGATGCGCCATAAATACGCTTGCACACTTTCTCAATCTTGTCCTCCAACTGGTCGGCTTCCTTGTAGGTGAATCGGATAGGAAGCGGCTGTTGACGCTCAATGGTGTCAACAACGAGTTGTGCCAGTTCGGCAGCTCCCTCGCCACCTTTTAGGAAGGCTTCGTTGATTGCAAATCCCACACCGATATCCTCGCAGTTCTTGTGAACGATGTCTATCTCTTCCTCCACATCGCTGTCGTGGCGGTTCAATGTGACCACAACAGGTTGTCCGAAGCCTTGCATGTTGCGGATGTGACGGTTGAGGTTCTTCAGACCTTCCGTCAGTCCCTTGGCGTTAGGTTCCTTGATGTGTTCAAGGTCCACACCACCATGCATCTTCAGTCCCTGGGTAGTGGCTACGATGACCACCAGACGTGGCTGCAAACCTGTCTTGCGGCACTTGATGTCGAAGAATTTCTCGGCACCTAGGTCGGCACCGAAACCTGCCTCGGTCACCACATAGTCGCTGAACGTCATAGCCATCTTCGTGGCTACCACACTCGAACAGCCGTGTGCAATGTTAGCAAATGGACCGCCATGAATGTAGGCCGGCGTATTTTCCGTAGTTTGTACGAGGTTGGGGTTGAGGGCGTCACGCAACAGAACCGTGATAGCTCCAGCAACCCCCAAGTCCTTCACTTTGAAGAGTTTTCCATCGGCTGTAATGCCCAGCACGATGTTCTCGATACGGCGTTGCAAGTCTTCCTCACTGGTAGCAAGGCAAAGGATGGCCATCAATTCTGATGCAGGGGTAATGTCGAATCCCGTCTCGGACACCACACCATCGCCACGCAGACCTGTCACCACATTGCGCAGGGCACGGTCGTTCACATCGAGTACACGTTTCCAGAATATCTCGCGCAGCGAAAACCCTTCCTTGCGGTGCTGGTACAGATAGTTGTCGAGTAAGGCACTGATGGTGTTGTGGGCTGAGGTCACTGCATGGAAGTCGCCCGTGAAATGCAAATTGATTTTCTCCATCGGTAACACCTGTGCGTAGCCTCCACCTGCAGCACCACCCTTCATGCCGAAGCATGGACCGAGCGAAGGCTCGCGCAGAGCTACTGCAGCTCGCTTTCCAATCTTGTTCAACCCCAATGTAAGTCCGATGCTGACGGTAGTCTTTCCGATACCCGCTTTCGTTGGGCTGATGGCTGTTACGAGGATGAGCCGGCTCTTCTTCACCTTTTCTTCGTCAATAAGGCCGATGGGCACCTTCGCCATGTAGCGTCCGTAGGGGTCAATTTTCTCTGGGTCGATGCCTAACTGAGAGGCAATTTCACTGATGTGCTTTAGCTCGCATTCGCGTGCAATCTGTATGTCTGTCTTCATGTTGAAATTATTTCAGAAGCTCACAGCTTCTCATTGATAGTGAGCTTGTTCCACCGCTCACTACGTTGTGTTGGGAGGGTGGAGGCTCTAGTGTCTTGTCTTATCTTACGAGTACCTTGCGGGTGTTTCCATCAGCATCGACAATAATGTTGATGCCAGGCTGTAGACCATCTCGGTGTGCTCCTGTTGGGCTGTAGATGCCCTGCTGAGGACGGCGGTCAACAGTAGGTTGACTGATGCCCGTATCGTCACCTAAATAGCGCAGACGGCATTCGACAAGGAGGAACTCTTGCATGCCGCTTCCTGATTCGCGGAACTGAATGATGTATTTACCTTGTTTGGTTATCTCGAAATCGAGGGTGTTACGCTGTGCCGATGAGACGTCTCCTGCGTAGTTGCCGTTAACGTTTGGTCGGGCAGTCAGCGTGGTAGAGGTCTTGACGTTTGCACCGCTGCTGTTGAGAATGCGTGCCTGATAGGTCGGTGTGCCCTTCCATGCTGCCATCGCGAAGACAAGCTGATAGTTGCCTGGCTCAAGGGTCAACTGGTAATTGGATAGACGGCCATATTCTGCACTGGTGGTACGCCAGTAGAGAGCCTTTCCCTGATAGCCAGTCATACCTGTGAAGGTACGTGGACCGCTACCATTCTGAGCAGGATAGTTGCGCACATCGTTACCGTCGGTAGTGCGCCAGCCCATAGGCAGGGCACCGCTGGCTACGTCGCTGAAGTCGAGCTCGTAGATAGCTGCTGTGTCGTAGAATGATGGCTGGATGGTCACATTGTCGTCAGGCATAACGAAGGTGGTTGTTGTAGCACCTGCTTTAAACGGAATGGTCTTGCCCTGCGAGAAGAAGATAGAGTTGACGACGGCCATTGACTTGATGCCGTAACCCTCTTCTGGAGTGATGGTCAGTGTGACAGTGTCACCTGCAGCCGCAGAGTCAACATCTGCAGTAACCGTACCGAAGTCGGATGGGCGAATCAGCACCTTGAACTTCTCACGAGGTGTGCCAGCAGGTTCGTAGATAATTTGGTCGATGATCATCGTGATGGAACCAGAGTTCTGGAGTATCAGGGTGTTGCTGCCAGCTTTCAGTGTCGCAGGAATGACGGCCATGCGCCAGTCGCTCATACCAGCCTTTTCGAAGGCTACATTCGTGGCGGTTCCGTTAATTGTGGCACGCATGTTGCCAGCTTTGTTGCTGTTGCAGTAGCGTACAAGTATGTTGTAGTTGCCTCCTTCGGCAAGTTTCAGCTGATGGCGTAGGGCGCAGTTGGTAGTTGCCTTCGTTTCGATATAACCCATGCCGGCAAAGTCCTTCAACTGCTGTGCCCACCATCCGGAGTGGGTGAGTGAACAGTTGGCATCCTTGCGGTCCATGTTCTCCGCCTCGATGAGGATTGGACCTCTGAATGGTTCAGGTTGCTTAGGCTGTGAGAGCGTTTCAGCAGGCAATACATCCGTGAGGCGTTCTGTGGCTTCTCCAGTACAATTGATACGTAGGATAGCAGGTCCCATGTGCTTGACGCTGACGGTAAAGGTCTTTGCCTCAGCATCGTAAGCCCTGCCCGTAAGACTTGCATTATGGTCAGGAGCATTGGTGGTAGTTTTTGTCAACTTTGTCGTAGGTTCGGCAGTAACTCCCTTGATGACGATTTTGTCGGTCTGCTGTGTAGTAGTGTCATTACGATAGTTATTCAGATAGATGTCGATGTGATCGGCATATTCGCGAATGATGCCACTGGAGAGTTTGCCGTAGGTGAGTTGCAGTGTATCACAGGTGTTGTACTGCAATGGGATTTCGGCCGAAGCGGTCTTCTTTTTATTCAAATAGGTGTATGGAGTGTAAGTCACCAGTTGGTTGCGATAGCGGTTCACATAGAGGTCACCCTTAGATACCTCGGGATAGCGACTGTTGAAATCGCTGACCTTACGAGTCTGCGTACTCCAGCGTGATGAATAGTTCGATTTCTTTATCTGTAGTGGAATGGCCTTAGCTGCTTCGTCGTAAAGGCCTGTTACCATAGGAATAGCACCATAGCGGCCCGATGACTTGAAATAGCAGAGGTTGTCGCCCCAATTACCGTTGCCGCGATTGGCAGGGTCGGTCTGCTTGTAGAGTCCGTCGTAGAGGTTGTCCCATACACGGAAGTCGTCGTTTGTGTCGTGGATGATGACAATCTTTGTTTTCTCAACGACCTCCTCACGCGAAGGAATATACATCGTTCCATCAATGATACGACGCCACATGTCAATCCAGATAGCACGGAAGTTTGGGAAGGTGGTCCAATTGCGGCGTGTGTAACCATCGACATTCGAATCCCCTTGATTCTGGAAGCATTCGCCACTCCAAATCAGTTCGGGACCATCCCATACTGCACCTCCATTGACGCACGTCTGCTCCATCACCGTTCCGATGCCTGCGCTACCCGGGTACTTGCACTTGCCGTTACCTACCAGACCATCCATCGCTCCGTTCCAACCGCAGTTGTCGTAGCGCACTCCATAGTTCTTTGTCAAACCAGAGATGAATGGACCGAAGCAGATACTTTCGTTGTTGTAGAAGCTGCTGGCATGTGTGTACTTATAAAGAAAAACCATTGCCTCGGGGTACTTCTTGCACGCTTCTAAGAATCGTGGCTCAGTCTTCAGCTCGGCAATAGGGTCTGTGTCGAAATGGTAGATGCCTCCACACCAGCTGACGGTGAGGAAACCGCCGTACTTGTGTGACATTTCTACTAAATTGGCAAATAACGCCCAACGGCTCGACTTGGTTTGAGAGCTTAAATCGCCAGCGTCGCCAAATGCCCAGAACTGTTCAGCGTAGTTCCATCCAAGGAAGTTAGGGTAGGTTTTGAAGAAGTATTCAAAGGTCTCTAAATCGTAATCCTGAATGTGGGTATGACCTCCACTTGCAGGTTGGCACGAGAACCACATGCCATTCTGCTGACATACCGAAGCCCATGATTTATAGGTGCGGACGGCATTTCGTGGCATACGATACATGCTGGTCTCGGTGTCGAACTGGCACGAGAGAGAGAGGTTCATACAAATAAATGGGCGGATGTCCTCGGGGATGAGGTCGATAATCTTCTGTGGATCTGCGGAGTTCCATACATCAATATGGATGAGCCAAAGAGGATGCTCGCGGTCGATTGGACGGCGCTGCTGAGCCATCGCATGCTGACAAACAGTCAGCGTCATCAATGCTGTCGTGATAATAATCAGTAATCGTTTCATGTGTTAAGAATTTGAAAGTATAGTAATAGGTTGCATCATGTAAATGCTTTATCGCTGCAAAAATACGAACTTTTTCCTAAATGCGCAAATTTTGATGCTGTGAATGTGGGGGAAAAATTCATTTTTCTTATCAGAGTGTAGTTTTTGGACGAATTATTTGGTGGAATGAAAGAACTATAGTAATTTTGCAGTAGTAATTGAAGAATGGTCTGCTGGCTAGTGAACCACGATGTTGGAATGTTACATTAACGTCAGAGAAGATAACACGCCAGTTGGCTGCTTTTGTCCTACTCATTCTGATGGAGAAAGGGCGGGTTAAAGAATAGAAGTGTTGAATCATGAAAAAACTTTGTCATTACATTTCTGAATACATGGGTTTGCTAGTGCTGGCAACTGCTGTGTTGGCATTGGTTGTGCCAGGTTTGTTCAGTTCCATCAAACCCGCTGTCGTCAATCCGCTACTGGGTGTTATCATGTTCGGTATGGGTATGTCGTTACGGCTTGAGGATTTCAAAATTGTGTTTAGTCGTCCTAAAGATGTCATCATTGGCTGTTTGGCTCAATTCACCATCATGCCTTTGTTGGCATGGGGATTATCGCAAGCGTTTCAACTCGACGAAGCTTTGGCATTGGGTGTAGTTCTGGTAGGTTGCTGTCCAGGTGGTACTGCTTCTAATGTAATTACTTATCTGGCTAAAGGCGATTTGGCTCTCTCTGTTGGTATGACAGGCGTTTCAACTCTATTGGCACCATTTTTGACTCCTCTGTTAACATGGATATTGGCTGGAAAAAGCGTGGATGTAGATGTTCTCAGCATGTTTTTAAGCATACTATGGGTAGTGATTCTGCCTATAGTTGTGGGACTCTTTGTTAAATGGCTTTGGCCGAAATTTACTGAAAAGGCAACTGATTATCTTCCTGCATTTTCGTCGATAGCCATCGCGTTGATTGTAGCGATTGTGATTTCTGCAAATGCAGAGAAGTTGTTGGCAGGTGGATTGTTGATTGTAATCGTTGTAGTGCTCCATAATGTTTGTGGCCTAGGTTTAGGTTATCTGATAGGACGTATGCTTCGTCTGTCAGAGCCGAAGATGCGTGCCATTTCTATTGAGGTCGGTATGCAGAATTCAGGGCTAGCAAGCAGTTTGGCTACGATCCATTTTGCTGCTTACCCATTGGCCACTATTCCTGGTGCCATTTTTAGTGTGTGGCATAATATCTCTGGGGCAGTCGTTGCTTTTTTATATCGAAAAAAAAGCCTTCCAACTACTTAGAACATTTAGAATGCGAATGCTGAAGGGTGAAATTCTCGTTTTTTGAAGTTTTATTTTGTGGATTCGGAATAATTTGTTACCTTTGCAGTTGAAAAGAAATCCGATTATGAAAAAACTATTGTTTTTGATTGTTTTTTTGCTAACGATATCTGTTGCTTATGCACAGATGGCAAATCCCGTAAAAGTACAAAGTCAAATAAAAGAAATCTCTCCCACAGAAGCAGAGCTAATCTTTAATGCTACGATAGAAGCTGGTTGGCACATGTATTCCACCGAAGTGGTGGAGTTCGGACCTACACCAACTAGTCTTACGGTGGAGAAAATCAGCGGAGCAAAGCTTAATGGTGTATTGAAACCAAAGAGTTCCCCAATTAAGAAGTTTGAAGAAATGTTCGAAGCTGACGTCTACTATTTCGAACATACAGCATCGTTCTCCCAAAAATTAACACTCGAGGGAGGTAAATACCATGTAGAGGGCTTTTTAGAGTATGGGGCTTGTAATGATCAGAGCTGCACTCCTCCTACGAAGGTGGATTTCAGCTACGATGGTGAAGTAAAGAAAGAAGAAAAGCAGGTAGCTCCTGAAATAACTGAAACAGCAGATAATAATCCAGAAACGAATCAACCATCCTCGGCCGAGGATGCAGAAAATGTTGAAGACTCTTCAACGCAAACTGATTCCACAGCAACAGCATCTTTGGAAGAATTGTCTGACGATGCTGACCTTTGGGCTCCTGTCGTAGATAAACTAAAGGCATTCGAGAAGAATACGACAACAAATAATTCTCTTTGGCAGATATTTCTTCTTGGATTATTGGGAGGATTGGTCGCATTGGTGACTCCATGTGTATGGCCGATTATTCCAATGACTGTAAGTTTCTTTTTGAAACGCTCGGGTGACAAGAAGAGAGGAATACGTGATGCCATCATTTATGGTGTATCTATAGTGGTGATTTATCTGGCCTTGGGTTTGATTGTTACAGCGTTGTTTGGTGCGAGTGCGTTGAATGCTTTGTCCACAAATGCAATCTTCAATATTTTCTTCTTCCTGATGTTGGTAGTGTTTGCGGCATCATTCTTCGGCGCTTTTGAACTGCAACTCCCTTCTTCGTGGAGTAATGCAGTTGACAATAAGGCTGAAAAAACTGGAGGTCTGCTTGGCATCTTCCTGATGGCGTTTACTCTGACTCTAGTCAGTTTCTCATGTACAGGCCCAATTATTGGATTCTTGCTTGTAGAGGTATCCACTACTGGTGATATTTTGTCTCCTGCTATAGGAATGTTGGGATTTGCTATTGCACTTGCATTACCTTTCACGATATTCGCTATTTTCCCAAGTTGGCTGAAGTCTATGCCAAAAAGTGGTGGATGGATGAATACAGTTAAAGTGGTGCTTGGTTTTATTGAGCTGGCGTTTGCGCTGAAATTCCTCTCAGTGGCAGATTTGGCTTATGGGTGGCACATATTGGATCGTGAAACCTTCCTTGCATTGTGGATTGGTTTGGCTATCTGTTTGGCTATGTATCTGTTTGGGCTCATTAAGTTTCCACATGATGATGCTGAGGAGCGTAATATCAGTGTGACGCGATTCTTCCTTGGGTTGATTTCGTTAGCATTCGCCATTTATATGATTCCAGGGCTATGGGGCGCTCCGTTGAAAGCTGTTAGCGCTTTTGCTCCACCGATGTCGACTCAAGATTTCAATCTGCAATCGCAAGAGGTGAAGGCACGCTCCAATGATTACGATTTGGGTATGCAGATGGCTCGAGCTAATGACAAACCAGTGTTAATTGATTTCACAGGATTTGGCTGTGTGAATTGCCGAAAGATGGAAGCTGCTGTGTGGACAGATCCGCAAGTGGCCAGCATCATGACGAATGATTACGTTCTGATTCAGCTGTTTGTGGACGATAAAACACCTCTTCCAGCACCAATCGTGGTAAACGTTAATGGACAAGAACAGAAATTACGGACAATAGGCGATAAGTGGAGCTATCTACAAAGCAGTAAGTTCGGAGCAAATGCACAGCCGTTCTATGTGTTGCTTGACCATCAAGGAAATCCGCTTTCACAGAGCTATGCTTTTGACGACAATGTGGAGCATTATCTGGAATTCTTGAAGAACGGTTTGAAGCAGTATAGAAACGCAAAAAAGACTCCGGTAGTAGAACTTGGATTGTCTATAGATGCAAAAGTAGAGGTGAATGGAAACGAGAAAGAATTGCACGTTAAGGCTGGGCAAACTGATTGACGTCACACCTTATTATTATATATAATGTATGCGTGCAAGATTTGGATTGAATAATAACTAAAGGCAATGATGTATGAGTTGGCATAAATACCTTGACTATAAAAGATGCATCCCCTAGGGATAAATCATTTTTCCCTTAAGGGTAATTTATGTTTCATAGTTTGAAACGTACGTTTCATAGTTTGAAATATAGATTCCCTCTAGAGGGAACAGTAATTATCCTTAGGTGTACGAACATTTTGGTTAAGGGGTTGCGGTTTTAAGTAAGCTATCAATCGTTAATTGTAGTTCCAACATATCAGCATTTAATAAAAAATAACATATAATGGAGAACGATAATCAAAAACAGTTGCAGATAGAACTGAAGCCTGAAGTAGCTTCCGGTGTCTATTCTAATTTGGCAATAGTTGCAAACACACCATCAGAGTTTGTATTGGATTTCATTGCAATGTTGCCTGGTCTACCAAAAGCAGAAGTCCGCTCAAGAGTCATCATGACACCTGAACATGCAAAGCGATTGCTTTATGCACTTCAAGAGCGAGTAAATGGGTATGAGCGTCAATTCGGAACAATCGACCTGCATCAGCCAGATCCTAAAGGACGGACAATTGCACCATTTGGCACAGGAGAAGCTTGATTTTGGGTTAAATAAACTTAAAAAACACTACTTTTTGCAAAAAATAGGCCTTTTCGTGTAAAAAAATTGAAAGAAAAGCGTCTATTTCATACTTTTTTACTAACTTTGCACCGCTTTTTGGACTTTTATGCCCAAATTATGCCCTTTTGGGGGTGAGGAAAGGTACGCCCGTAAGGGTGACATTGGGTGTCTGAGAGGCAGAAGGAAATGTATAATTATATAAAATATAAATCATAAAAATCAAAAACAAAATGCCTACTATTCAACAACTAGTAAGAAAAGGTAGAAAGGTGTTGGTAGACAAGAGCAAGTCGCCAGCTTTGGACTCATGTCCTCAGCGTCGTGGTGTGTGTGTTCGTGTGTATACAACAACACCAAAGAAACCTAATTCGGCGATGCGTAAAGTAGCGCGTGTTCGCCTGACAAACAAGAAAGAAGTAAACTCCTACATTCCAGGAGAAGGTCACAACCTGCAAGAGCACTCAATCGTGTTGGTACGTGGTGGCCGTGTTAAGGACCTTCCAGGTGTACGTTACCACATTATCCGTGGTGCACTTGACACTGCTGGTGTAGAAAGCCGTACTCAGCGCCGTTCAAAGTATGGAGCTAAGCGCCCTAAGGCTAAGAAGTAAATCAAAGTATTAACTGTTGAGTTTGAAGGGACGCTAAGGAGGGTTGAGTAAATGTTCGGGTGAGAGCATTGAAGTAACACAATTTGCAACCTCAGACTAAAATTCAAACAAACAAGACAATGAGAAAAGCTAAACCAAAGAAACGTGTGATCTTGCCAGATCCAGTTTATGGTGATGTAAAGGTGACGAAGTTCGTGAATCACCTTATGTATGATGGAAAGAAGAGTATCGCATACTCTATCTTCTACAACGCACTTTCAATCGTTGAGAACAAGATGAAAGATGCAGACAAACCTTCTCTCGAAATTTGGAAGAAGGCTCTTGATAATATCACTCCTCAAGTGGAGGTGAAGTCTCGCCGAATCGGTGGTGCTACATTCCAGGTGCCAACAGAGATTCGTCCTGACCGTAAGGAAGCCATTTCTATGAAGAATATGATTTCATTCGCTCGTAAGCGCTCTGGCAAAAACATGGCTGAGAAGCTGTCTTCAGAGATTATGGATGCTTATAACGAGCAGGGTGGTGCATTCAAGCGTAAGGAAGATATGCACCGTATGGCTGAAGCAAACCGTGCATTTGCACACTTCAGGTTCTAATAGTATTAATAAGGTAATTAGGTTATTATTTTTAGGTAAAGTAAAGAAAGAATATGGCTAAACGTGATTTGCATTTGACGCGCAATATTGGTATCATGGCCCACATTGATGCGGGTAAAACGACTACTTCTGAGCGCATCCTTTTCTACACTGGATTGACTCACAAGATTGGTGAAGTTCATGATGGTGCTGCAACAATGGACTGGATGGAACAGGAGCAGGAGCGTGGTATCACTATTACATCAGCTGCTACAACAACATATTGGAACTGGAACGACAACAAGTACAAGATTAACTTGATTGATACTCCGGGACACGTGGACTTCACTGCAGAGGTGGAACGTTCACTTCGTGTTCTTGACGGTGCTGTAGCTGCTTATTGTGCTGTAGGTGGAGTTGAACCGCAGTCGGAGACAGTGTGGCGTCAAGCAGATAAATATAATGTGCCACGTATGGGATACGTGAACAAGATGGACCGTAGCGGAGCAGACTTCTTCGAAGTGGTTCGCCAAATGAAAGAGGTGCTGGGCGCTAATCCATGTCCGATCGTTATCCCTATCGGTGCAGAGGAAAACTTCAAGGGTGTAGTAGACCTCATCAAGATGAAGGCGATTTACTGGCATGATGAGACAATGGGGGCTGACTACTCTGTAGAGGAAATCCCCGCAGACCTTCAGGCCGAGGCAGAAGAGTGGAGAGATAAGCTGCTTGAGAAAGCTTCGGAAGCTGATGAGGCTCTGATGGAGAAGTACTTTGATGATCCTTCTACGATCACAGAGGATGAAATCATCGCTGCGATTCGTAAAGCTACAGTTAGTATGGAGTTGACTCCAATGCTCTGTGGTTCGTCATTCAAGAACAAAGGCGTTCAAACCCTGCTGGATTACGTTTGTGCATTCTTGCCATCACCACTCGATACACCTAATGTAGTCGGTACCAACCCATCTACTAAGGAGGAAGAGGACCGTAGACCGGACGAGGATGATAAGACAGCTGCTCTTGCTTTCAAGATTGCTACAGATCCTTATGTGGGTCGTTTGACTTTCATCCGTGTTTATTCAGGTAAGGTGGTTGCAGGTTCATATGTCTACAACAGCCGTTCGGGAAAGAAAGAGCGTGTATCACGTCTCTTCCAGATGCACTCAAATCATCAGAACCCAGTAGAGGAGATTTGTGCTGGAGATATTGGCGCAGTTGTAGGTTTGAAAGACATTCATACAGGTGATACCTTATGCGATGAGAATGCACCAATCGTACTTGAGTCGATGGATTTCCCAGAACCAGTTATCGGTATCGCAGTAGAACCAAAAACACAGAAAGACCTTGACAAACTTTCTGTCGGTTTGGCTAAACTTGCAGAAGAAGACCCAACATTCACTGTTCGTACAGATGAACAAAGTGGTCAGACCGTCATCTCTGGTATGGGTGAGCTCCATCTTGATATCATCATCGACCGTCTAAAACGTGAATTTAAGGTTGAATGTAACCAGGGTAAACCACAAGTAAACTACAAAGAGGCTATCACAAAAGCCGTGAACTTACGTGAGGTTTACAAGAAACAATCAGGTGGACGTGGTAAGTTTGCCGATATCATCGTGGAAGTTGGTCCAGTTGATGACGACTTTAAGGAAGGGGGTCTTCAGTTCGTGGATGAAGTGAAAGGAGGTAATATTCCTAAGGAGTTCATCCCTGCGGTACAGAAAGGATTCACTAACGCAATGACTAATGGTGTCTTGGGAGGTTTCCCAATGGATTCGATGAAAGTAAGATTGATTGATGGTTCGTTCCACCCAGTGGATTCAGACCAGTTGTCATTCGAAATTTGTGCCCTTCAGGCTTACAAGAATGCATGTACACAGGCTAAGCCTGTTCTGATGGAGCCTATCATGAAATTGGAAGTAGTTACTCCAGAAGAAAACATGGGTGATGTAATCGGAGACCTCAATAAGCGCCGTGGTCAAGTGGAAGGAATGGATACAAGCCGTTCTGGAGCAAGAATCGTTAAAGCAATGGTTCCACTTTCAGAAATGTTTGGTTACGTAACAGCCCTTCGAACCATCACATCAGGTCGCGCAACGTCAACAATGACATACGACCATCATGCTCCAGTATCAAGTACAGTTGCTAAGGCAGTACTGCAGGAGTGCGGTGGAAGAGCCGACCTTGTGTAACGAAAACATGGGCAAGGTGCAGGTTAGCAAACGACTCTTAATCTGCATACCCGCCTAATTCATTCATAATTAAAAAAGAAACAAATCATGAGTCAGAAAATTAGAATTAAACTCAAATCTTACGATCACAACTTGGTTGACAAGTCTGCAGAGAAAATCGTGAAGACCGTGAAGGCAACGGATGCTACAGTAAGTGGTCCAATTCCATTGCCAACACACAAACGTATTTTTACAGTTAACAGAAGTACATTCGTAAACAAGAAGTCACGTGAGCAGTTCGAACTGAACACTTACAAGCGACTGATTGACATTTACAATGCAACTCCTAAGACAGTGGATTCGTTGATGAAGCTTGAATTACCAAGTGGTGTTGAAGTTGAGATTAAAGTCTAGAAATCAGAGAACAATTAAACAAATTAAGAAATGCCAGGATTATTAGGAAAGAAAATCGGAATGACATCCGTATTCAGTGCCGAGGGAAAAAATCTTCCATGCACTGTTATCGAAGTAGGTCCTTGTGTTGTAACCCAGGTTAAGACAGTGGAGAAAGACGGCTATGCAGCTGTTCAGGTTGGTTTTGAGGAAGCTAAAGAGAAAAATACTCCAAAGCCAATGATGGGCCACTTTAAGAAAGCCGGAACAACACCAAAGAGACACTTGGCCGAGTTCGCATTTGAAGAGGAGCATAACCTTGGAGATGTTTTAACAGTAGAACTCTTCAACGATGCTGCTTATGTAGATGTTATTGGAACATCTAAGGGTAAAGGATTCCAGGGTGTTGTTAAGCGCCATGGTTTCGGTGGAGTTGGTCAGTCAACACACGGTCAAGATGACCGTCTTCGCAAGCCAGGTTCAATCGGTGCTTGTGCCACTCCATCTCGTGTATTCAAAAACCTCAAGATGGGAGGTCAGATGGGAAATGTGCAGGTAACGACACATAACCTTCAGGTTATTAAGGTAATTCCAGAGCACAACCTTCTTCTATTGAAGGGCTCAGTGCCAGGATGTAAAGGTTCAATCGTAACAATCATGAAGTAATGGAAGTATCAGTTTTAAACATAAAAGGTCAAGAGACTGGTAAGAAGGTTGAATTGAATGATGCTATCTTCGGAATTGAACCTAACGACCATGTAATTTATCTTGCAGTAAAGCAGTACTTGGCTGCTCAGCGTCAAGGTACTCATAAGTCAAAAGAAAGAAGTGAAATCGCAGGATCAACCCGCAAACTGATTCGTCAGAAAGGTGGTGGTGGCGCTCGTCGTGGTGACATTAAGTCTCCAGTTTTGAGAGGTGGTGGTCGTGTATTCGGTCCTCAGCCACGCGATTATTGGTTCAAACTTAATAAGAAAGTTAAGGCTCTTGCTCGTAAGAGCGCTTTGTCATACAAGGCTCAGCAGAATGCTGTAATTGTTGTTGAAGACTTCGACTTCGAGGCTCCAAAAACAAAGGCATTTGTAGACTTGCAGAAGAGTTTGAATGTAGACGGAAAGAAGTTACTTCTTGTCTTGCCTGCTAATAATAAAAATGTATTCTTATCCGCTCGCAATATTCAGCGTGTCGAAATAGCTTCAGCAAATGCGATTAACACTTATCAGGTGATGAACGCAAATGTGCTGGTTGTTACAGAGAATGCACTTAAATTGGTTGACGAAACTTTTAATAAGTAAGGAGGTACAATATGGCATATATTATCAAACCATTGGTTACGGAGAAGATGACAGCTATGTCAGACAAGCAGAACAATAAGTTCGGCTTCATTGTGCATCCTAAGGCCAATAAAATTGAGATTCAGAAAGAAGTAGAAGAAAAGTATAATGTAAATGTAGTTTCTGTAAACACCATCAAATATGCAGGTAAGCGTAAGAGCCGCTATACTCGCTCAGGTGTTATCAAAGGTCAAACAAACGCTTTCAAGAAAGCTATTGTTACTTTGAAGGAAGGTGAAACTATCGATTTCTTTAGTAACATTTAATAAACATGGGTATTCGTAAATTCAGACCAATTACTCCAGGTCAAAGACACAAAGCTATTGGTACTTTTGATGATGTTACTACATCAGTACCAGAGAAAACTCTTGTTTTCGGAAAGAAGAGTACGGGCGGTCGTAACAACTATGGTAGGATGACCGTACGTTACAGAGGAGGAGGCCATAAAAAGCTGATTCGTATCATCGATTTCAAGAGAGAGAAAGATGGAATCCCAGCTGTAGTGAAGACAATCGAGTATGATCCAAATCGTTCTGCTCGTATTGCACTTCTTTTCTATGCAGATGGTGAAAAACGTTACATCGTTGCTCCAAACGGATTGCAAGTAGGCTCAACCATTATGTCTGGTGAAAACGCAACACCAGATCTTGGTAACTCACTGCCACTCCAGAACATTCCAGTCGGTACTGTCATTCACAATATCGAACTGCGTCCTGGTCAGGGTGCCAAGATGGTAAGATCTGCTGGTAATTTTGCTCAGTTGACTTCACGTGAAGGACGCTACTGCGTAATCAAACTTCCTTCAGGTGAAATACGAAAAGTCCTTTCAGTTTGTCGTGCTACAATTGGAAGCGTAAGTAATTCTGACCATGCACTTGAGTCATCAGGAAAGGCTGGTCGTTCACGTTGGTTAGGACGTCGTCCTCACAACCGTGGTGTTGTAATGAACCCACATGATCACCCAATGGGTGGTGGTGAAGGTCGTCAGTCAGGTGGACACCCACGCTCACGTAATGGTTTGTATTCAAAGGGTCTCAAGACTCGTGCTCCTAAGAAGGCATCAACCAAGTACATTATTGAAAGACGTAAAAAGTAATTAGTTAACGAAGTAAATTATGAGTCGATCACTTAAAAAAGGTCCATATATTAATGTAAAGCTCGAAAAGAAGGTACTCGCAATGAACGAGAGCGGTAAGAAGAGCGTTATTAAATCATGGGCTAGAGCTTCAATGATTTCCCCAGACTTTGTGGGACATACAATTGCAGTTCATAACGGTAATAAATTCATCCCTGTTTATGTTACAGAGAACATGGTTGGTCACAAACTTGGTGAGTTTGCTCTCACACGTACTTTCCGTGGTCATGCTGGTAACAGAAAGAAGTAAACAGAATCACGAAATTAAGTAAATCAAAATGGGATCAAGAAAGAAAATAATGGCCGATAAGATAAAAGAGGCTAAAAAGACTACCTACTTTGCTAGTCTTCGCAATATCCCAACATCTCCACGCAAGATGCGCTATGTAGTAGATCTTGTAAGAGGTATGGAAGTAAGCAAGGCTTTAGCAACGCTTAAGTTCTGCTCTAAGGACGCTTCAAAAGATCTCGAGAAAGTAGTTCGCTCAGCGATTGCTAACTGGGAGCAGAAGAACGATAGAAAGGCAGAAAACGGAGAATTATATATCTCTAGAATTTTCGTTGATGAAGGTGCAACTCTTAAACGTATGAGACCTGCTCCTCAGGGAAGAGGATATAGAATTCGTAAGCGTTCTAATCATGTAACAGTATTTGTGGACGCTTTAAAAAATGAGGAGAATTAACTATGGGACAGAAATGTAATCCAATAAGCAACCGTCTCGGTATTGTAAGAGGCTGGGACTCAAACTGGTTTGGTGGCAACGATTTCGGTGATAATATCCTCGAAGATAGTAAAATCCGCAAGTATTTGAATGCTCGTTTGGCAAAAGCTAGTGTTTCAAAGATTGTCATTGAACGTACACTTAAACTTGTCACAATTACAGTTTGTACTGCACGTCCAGGCATTATCATAGGTAAGGGTGGACAAGAGGTAGATAAACTCAAAGAAGAACTTAAGAAATTGACGGACAAAGATGTTCAGATCAATATCTATGAGGTAAAACGCCCTGAATTGGATGCTGTTATTGTTGCAAACAATATAGCACGTCAGATTGAAGGTAAAATTGCTTATCGTCGTGCTATTAAAACAGCCATCGCTAATACGATGCGTTCAGGTGCAGAAGGTATTAAAGTACAGATTTCTGGTCGTCTCAACGGTGCGGAAATGTCTCGTTCAGAGATGTATAAGGAAGGAAGAACCCCTCTTCATACACTACGTGCTGACATTGACTATTGCCTTGCAGAGGCTCTTACTAAGGTAGGCCTTCTTGGTATCAAGGTTTGGATTTGTCGCGGAGAAGTGTTCGGAAAGAAGGATTTGGCTCCAAACTTCTCACAGACAAAAGAGACAGGTCGTAGCAATAACGGCGGTAGGAGATTCAGAAACAGAAAGTCTAACCGTTAAATTCTTGAAACATGTTACAGCCTAAAAGACAAAAATACAGAAGACCGCAAAAAGGACGTGGTCGTTTGAAAGGAGTTTCTCATAGAGGAACAGAACTTGCATTTGGTAGCTTTGGCATTAAAGCTCTGCAGACACGTTGGATATCTGCTCAACAGATTGAGGCTGCCCGTGTGGCAATCACACGTTATATGCAGCGTCAAGGTCAGGTATGGATTCGCATCTTCCCTGATAAGCCAATCACGAAGAAACCTGCGGATGTCCGAATGGGTAAAGGTAAGGGAGATCCATACAAGTATGTATTTCCTGCAAAGCCAGGGCGCATCCTCTTCGAAATTGAAGGAGTTTCTTATGAAATCGCAAAGGAAGCACTCCGTCTTGGTGCACAGAAGCTACCAACAACAACTAAGTTTATTGTAAGACGTGACTACGACAAAAACGCTTAAGAGGTATGAAAATTTCAGAAATAAGAGAATTGACAACAGCTGAACTTAATGAACGAGTTGAGGCTGAGGTAGTGAACTACACCAATATGAAGTTCAACCACCATATTTCTCCTGTAGAGAATCATTCACAAATTAAGAAACTTCGTCGTGATATCGCTCGTATGAAAGGCGAGTTGCGTCAGAGAGAACTTAACAAATAAAATTGAATCTACATGGAAGATAGAAATTTAAGAAAGCAAAGACAGGGTGTGGTTGTAAGCAACAAGATGGACAAAACAATTGTTGTCCTCGCTAAGTTCAAGGAGAAGCACCCTATTTATGGTAAGTTCGTAACTAAAACGAAGAAATACCATGCACATGACGAGAATAATGAGTGCAATATCGGTGATACAGTACTGATTATGGAAACTCGTCCATTGAGTAAAACAAAGAGATGGAGATTAGTTAACATCGTAGAAAGAGCTAAGTAATTATGATACAGGTAGAATCTAGATTGACAGTTGCTGATAACAGTGGTGCACGTGAGGTACTCTGTATCCGTGTACTTGGCGGTACTCGCCGTCGCTATGCGACTGTAGGTGACGTAATCGTTGTTACGGTAAAAAACGTAATTCCTTCAAGCGAAATTAAGAAAGGAACAGTTTCTAAGGCCTTGATTGTTCGTACAAAGAAGGAGATACGTCGTGCTGACGGTTCATATATCCGTTTTGATGACAATGCATGCGTTCTCTTGAGTAACACAGGTGAAATGAGAGGTAGTCGTATTTTTGGCCCTGTTGCTCGTGAACTCCGTGCTGCTAATATGAAAGTAGTTTCTTTGGCTACTGAAGTTCTTTAATTTTAGATTAATAAAGTAATGAGCAAATTACATATTAAGAAAGGTGACACGGTTATCGTAAATGCTGGTAACTCTAAAGGAAAGACAGGCAAAGTATTGTCTGTTCTGGTAGAGAAGCAGCGCGCCGTAGTCGAGGGTGTGAACATGGTGTCAAAGAGCACAAAGCCTACAGCACAGCACCCACAAGGAGGTATTATTAAGCAGGAAGCCCCTATTCATATTTCTAATCTTAATGTAGTTGACCCAAAGACTGGAAAAGCTACCCGTATAGGAAGAAGAATGGGTGCTAACGGCAAATTAGTTCGTTATGCTAAAAAATCAGGGGAGGAGATTTAATGAGTACTACTGCAAATCTTAAGAATGTTTATGCTGAGCAGATTGCTCCAGCTTTGATGAAACAGTTTAACTATTCTTCTCCTATGCAGATTCCTGTATTGAAGAAGATAGTCGTCAACCAAGGTCTTGGTTTGGCAACTGCTGATAAGAAAGTAATTGAAGTTGCAATGACTGAGATAGCCCAGATTACTGGTCAGAAGCCTGTTGCAACAATGTCTAAGAAAGACGTTTCAAACTTCCACCTTCGTAAGAAAATGCCAATTGGAGTGATGGTTACTTTGCGTCGTCAGAGAATGTATGAGTTCCTCGAGAAGCTTATTCGTGTGTCTCTGCCTCGTATTCGTGACTTCAAAGGTATAGAAAGTAAGTTTGATGGTCGTGGAAATTATACTCTTGGTATTCAGGAGCAAATTATCTTCCCAGAAATCAACATCGATCAGGTTGATAAGATTATGGGTATGAATATAACATTTGTAACATCTGCCAAGACTGACGAAGAAGGTTATGCTCTTCTCAAGGCATTTGGATTACCATTTAAAGACGCTAATAAATAATTGATATGGCAAAAGAATCAATGAAAGCACGTGAGGTAAAACGTGCGAAACTTGTTGCTAAGTATGCTGCTAAGCGTGCGGCTTTGAAGAAGATTATTGCAACAGGAGAACCTATGGAAGCATATGAGGCAGCTCGTAAACTTCAGGAGATTCCAGCAAATGCAAATCCTATTCGCCTTCACAACCGTTGTAAGCTTACAGGTCGTCCAAGGGGTTATATCCGTCAATTTGGTATCTCACGTATTCAGTTCCGTGAGATGGCATCAGCAGGATTGATTCCTGGTGTAAAGAAAGCAAGCTGGTAATATAGATTTTTTAAAATTATTGTTAAATATTGTCGGGGAGTCCCGATTAATTTAAGTAGTATGACAGATCCAATTGCAGATTATCTAACGAGACTTCGGAATGCAATCCAGGCAAAGCATAATGTCGTGGATATTCCAGCCTCTAATTTGAAGAAAGAGATCACAAAGATTCTCTTTGACAAAGGCTATGTGCTTAACTACAAGTTTATTGAAGATGGTCCTCAGGGAACTATCAAAATTGCACTTAAGTACGATGCTGCAACAAAAACAAGCGCAATACAGTGCTTGAAACGCGTGTCAAGACCAGGTCTACGTAAGTACACTGGCTATAAAGACATGCCAAGTGTTATTAACGGATTAGGTATAGCTATTATATCTACATCCAAAGGTGTAATGACAGACAAGGAAGCTTCAGAACTTAAAATAGGTGGTGAAGTGCTTTGTTATGTATATTAATAGGAGGAAATATAATGTCTAGAATCGGTAAGTTGCCTATTAGTATTCCTGCAGGAGTAACAATTACTCATAAGGATGACATTGTAACAGTGAAAGGCCCTAAGGGTGAACTATCACAGTATGTGAACCCAGCTATCAAAGTTAGTATAGAGGATGGCCACATAACATTGGAAGAAAATACAGAGTTGATGACTGATAATACCAAACAGCGTCATGCCTTCCATGGTCTCTATCGTGCACTCTTGAACAATATGGTTATCGGTGTATCTGAGGGTTACAAGAAGACTCTTCAGTTGGTAGGTGTTGGTTATCGTGTGTCAAATACTGGTAATGTGCTTGAGTTCGCCATTGGTTATTCACATGCGATTTTGTTCGCTCTTCCTAAGGAGATAAAGGTTGAAACAAAATCTGAGCGAAATCAGGATCCTCTTATCATGCTTGAATCATGTGACAAACAGTTACTTGGTCAAGTATGTGCAAAGATTCGTTCATTACGTAAGCCTGAACCATATAAGGGTAAGGGTATTCGTTTCCAGGGCGAAGTTGTTAGAAGAAAGTCTGGTAAGTCAGCAAGTGCTAAATAATTTTAAATTGTACGCATATGATAACAAAGATAGAAAGACGTATCAAAATTAAATATAGAGTACGTAATAAAGTTTCTGGTACTGCTGCACGTCCACGTATGTCTGTATTCAGAAGTAACAAGCAGATTTACGTTCAAGTAATCAATGATGACGAAGCAAAGACACTTGTTTCTGCATCTTCACTTGGACTTGAAAAATGTAATAAATGTGAGCAGGCAGCCAGAGTTGGTGAACTCATCGCTAAGAAAGCAATTGAAGCAGGTATCTCAACTGTGGTATTTGACCGCAATGGCTACTTGTATCATGGTAGAATTAAAGAGGTAGCAGAAGCTGCCCGTAAAGCAGGACTTAATTTTTAATTAGGATTATGGTTAATAGAGTAAAAATAGGAAACGACGTCGAACTGAAGGATCGATTGGTAGCTATTAATCGCGTTACTAAGGTAACGAAGGGTGGTAGAACTTTTACTTTTGCTGCTATCGTAGTTGTTGGTAACGAAAATGGTGTAATTGGATGCGGTCTTGGTAAGGCGGGCGAAGTAACAGCTGCTATCGCAAAAGGCGTAGAAGCTGCAAAAAAGAACTTAGTAAAAGTTCCTGTGCTAAACGGCACATTGCCTCATGAAGCATATGCAAAGTTTGGTGGAGCTCGAGTTTTGATTATGCCAGCTTCTGAAGGTACTGGAGTTGTTGCTGGTGGCGCTATGCGTGCCGTTCTTGAAAGTGTTGGTATTACTGACGTTCTTGCTAAGTCTAAGGGTTCTTCAAATCCTCACAACCTTGTAAAAGCAACAATTGCTGCTCTTACAAGTATTCGTGACCCTAAGACGGTAGCAATGAACCGTGGTGTAAGTTTAACAAAGGTGTTTAGAGGATAAGGAGGTATATCATGGCTACGATAAAAATTAAGCAGATTAAGAGTCGTGCAAACCGACCAATAGATCAAAAGCGTACTTTGGATTCTCTCGGATTAACGAAGATGAACAAAGTAGTTGAGCATGAGGATACTCCAGCAGTACGAGGAATGATCAATAAGGTGAGTCACCTTGTTAAGGTTGTAGATTAATTATTTATTTCAAAAATCTGAAACAATGGAATTACATAATTTAAAACCAGCAGAAGGCTCAACCCATACCGGCAAACGTGTAGGACGTGGTTACGGATCAGGTAAAGGACGTACTTCAACACGTGGTCATAAAGGTGCTAAAGCACGCTCTGGTTACAAAAAGAAAATCGGTTTCGAAGGAGGTCAGATGCCTTTGCAGCGTCGTGTGCCTAAGTTCGGTTTCAAGAATATCAACCGTGTAGAGTATAAGGCAATCAATTTGTCAACGATTCAGAAGTTGGCAGATGACAAGAACCTTACTAAGGTTGGAATAGCTGAACTGATTGAGGCTGGTTTCGTGAATTCAAAACAGTTGGTTAAGGTTCTTGCAAAAGGAGAGTTGACTTCTAAGTTGGAAGTCGAGGCTCATGCCTTCTCTCAAAAAGCAGAGGCTATCATAACTGAAAAAGGTGGTAATGTTGTAAAACTCTGAACAAATGGGAAAAGCAATAGATAAACTTAAAAACATTAAGTTGGTAAAGACAATTTCTAACATTTGTAAGATAGAAGATTTGCGTACGCGTATTTTGATTACAATTGGTTTTGTGGCTGTGTATAGGTTTGGTTCGTATATTGTCCTTCCTGGAGTTGATACAGCCGCATTGGAAAATTTATCAGCCCAAACAGAAGGTGGTTTGATGTCTTTGCTGGATATGTTTTCAGGTGGTGCATTTTCTAAGGCTTCAATTTTTGCCCTTGGAATCATGCCTTATATCTCTGCATCTATTGTGATGCAGTTGTTAGGTATTGCTGTCCCATATTTCCAAAAGATGCAACGTGAAGGAGAAAGTGGAAGAAGAAAGATGAATCAGTATACTCGTTATCTTACTGTTGCAATCCTTCTTCTCCAGGCTCCAACATATTTGGTGAACCTCTACAAAACGACTAATGGAACTGCTATTTTCTCAAGTCTTGATTGGACGACATTCTACATTACATCGACCATCATTCTTGCAGCTGGTAGTATGTTTATTTTGTGGCTCGGCGAGAGGATTACTGATAAGGGTATTGGTCAAGGTGTTTCACTCATCATTATGATAGGTATCATTGCTCGATTCCCAACTGCAGTTTCTCAGGAATTCGTAAATCGTTTTGAGTCTTTGAGTCAAGGCGGTTTGATAGGTTTCCTCGTTGAAATTGTAGTATGGTTGGCAGTGATAGCAGCAGCAATTTTGTTGGTGCAAGGTGTACGCAGAGTTCCAGTACAATATGCAAAGCGCGTTGCAGGAAACCGTCAATATGGAGGTGCACGTCAATATATTCCATTAAAGCCTTACGCAGCTAATGTGATGCCTATCATTTTTGCGCAGGCTATAATGTTTATTCCTCCTACGATTGCACAGTTTATGGGAGCTAATCAAAATGCATTTATGATGCAGCTGGTTGATAACACAAGCGTTGTTTACAATGTGATTTTCGCAGCTTTGATTATCATATTTACATATTTGTATACAGCTATTACGATCAATCCTACCCAGATGGCAGAAGACATGAAACGCAATAATGGATTTATCCCTGGAGTAAAGCCAGGAAAGAGTACTGCAGAATATTTGGATGGCATTATGTCACGTATAACTTTCCCAGGCTCTTTATTCCTCGCGTTAATTGCCGTATTGCCTGCATTTGCTAGTTTGTTTAATGTGCAGCGAGAGTTTGCCCAGTTCTTTGGGGGAACATCATTGCTCATCCTCGTTGGTGTCGTATTGGATACTCTTCAGCATATTGAGAGTCATCTTCTGATGAGACACTATGATGGTCTTCTGGATACAGGACGTATCCGTGGCGCACATTGATTTGTAAACTCATTTTAGGATGATTTATCTTAAAACTGATGACGAAGTAGAGCTTCTGCGGGAGGCAAACCTTTTAGTCGGTAAGACTCTCGCAGAATTGGCCAAAATCATAAAACCAGGTGTTACAACCCGCCAATTGGATGTTTTAGCGGAAACATTTATTAGGGATCATGGGGCAGAACCGACTTTTAAGAACTTTCCCAACCCTTATGGCGACCCTTTTCCTGCCAGTATTTGTACTTCTGTTAATGAACAAGTTGTACATGGAATTCCTAACGACGTACCATTACAAGATGGAGATATTGTGTCGATTGATTGTGGTACCAAGTTAAATGGCTTTTGTGGAGATTCATGCTACACCTTTTCTGTAGGTGAGGTTTCTGATGATATTCGAGATTTGTTGAGAATAACCAAGGAGGCATTATATAAAGGAATAGAACAAGCTGTAGTAGGGCACAGACTGGGCGATATCTCAAGTGCAATTCAAAGTCATTGTGAGAACCATGGATATGGTGTTGTCCGAGAATTTGTGGGTCATGGTATCGGCAAAGAAATGCATGAAGACCCTCAGGTCCCAAATTTCGGGAAACGAGGAAATGGTATTCTCTTGAAAAATGGACTATGTATTGCGATAGAGCCGATGATTACACTAGGATCCAAAGAGGTATACATGCAGTCTGATAAATGGGGAATAGTAACTCGCGATTCTAAAGTAGCGGCACATTTTGAACATACCATTTGTGTTCGCAAAGGCCAAGCGGATATCCTGTCATCGTTTAAAGAAATTGAAGAGATAATCAAAGAAGAATCATTTTAATATGGCGAAACAATCAGCAATCGAGCAAGACGGAACAATCGTCGAAGCATTGTCAAACGCAATGTTCCGCGTAGAATTGGAAAATGGTCATGAGATTATAGCGCATATTTCAGGTAAGATGAGAATGCACTATATTAAGATTCTGCCTGGAGATAAGATTAGGGTCGAGATGTCTCCTTATGACCTTTCAAAAGGAAGAATAGTTTTTAGATATAAATAACAAACTGCATATGAAAACAAAAGCATCTTTAAAGAAACGTACTCCTGACTGCGTTATAGTAAGACGTAAGGGTCGTCTGTTTGTAATTAACAAGAAGAATCCTAAGTACAAGATGCGTCAGGGATAATTCAAGCCAAGTAGATAAGTAAAAACATTTAAGATATGGCAATAAGAATTGTAGGTGTAGACCTCCCACAAAACAAAAGAGGCGAAATTGCGTTGACATACATTTTCGGTATTGGACGCAGTAGCTCCGCAGAAATATTGGAAAAAGCTGGAGTTGATAAAGATTTGAAAGTTAAAGACTGGACTGACGATCAGGCTGCAAAGATTCGTGAGATTATAGGTGCAGACTATAAAGTAGAAGGTGATCTTCGTTCAGAGATTCAGCTAAACATTAAGCGACTGATGGATATTGGTTGCTATCGTGGCATCCGTCATCGTATTGGACTTCCTGTACGCGGTCAGAGTACTAAGAATAATGCACGTACGCGAAAGGGAAAGAAAAAGACTGTTGCAAATAAGAAAAAAGCTACTAAATAATAATCAAGTATGGCAAAGAAAACAACTTCTGCTAAGAAAAGAAATGTCAAAGTTAGTGCTCAGGGACAGCTTCATGTGCACTCATCATTCAACAATATCATTGTTACTTTGGCAAATAGCGAAGGTCAGGTCATCTCTTGGTCTTCAGCAGGTAAAATGGGCTTCAGAGGCTCAAAGAAGAACACTCCTTATGCAGCTCAGATGGCAGCACAGGATTGCGCAAAGGTTGCATACGACCTTGGTTTGAGAAAGGTAACCGCATACGTTAAAGGTCCAGGTAATGGACGTGAGTCAGCTATTCGTGGTTGTTGTGGCGTAGGAATCGAGGTGACAGAAATTGTTGACGTTACTCCACTTCCACATAACGGTTGTCGTCCTCCTAAGAGAAGAAGAGTTTAATAATTAGTTAACTGCTTGACAGAGTTGTTAATAGACGGCATCTTTCCTTTCTGCCGTTGCGGCTGCACACAATGTCAATGCTTAAAACAAAATAGATTTAATATGGCAAGATATATTGGCCCTAAATCAAGAATCTCTCGTCGTTTCGGAGAGGCAATATTTGGACCTGACAAGGTACTTTCTAAGAGAAATTATCCAGCGGGTCAACATGGCAATAATCGTCGCAAGAAATCTTCAGAATATGGACTTATGCTCGCTGAGAAACAGAAAGCTAAGTACACTTATGGAGTTCTTGAGCGTCAGTTCCGTAATTTGTTTGAAAAGGCTGCACGTACTGATGGAGTAACAGGTGAAGTTCTGCTCCAGAGTCTTGAAGCTCGTCTTGATAATATAGTATATCGTCTTGGGATTGCTCCAACAAGGGCTGCGGCTCGCCAGTTGGTTGGTCATAAGCATATTACAGTTGACGGTCAGGTTGTGAATATTCCATCATATTCTGTAAAGCCAGGTCAATTGGTTGCTGTTCGTGAAAAGTCTAAATCTCTCGAAGTAATAGCTGCTTCTTTAGCAGGTTTCAATCACAGCAAGTATCCTTGGATTGAGTGGGATGAGACTGTTAAGGGCGGAAAGCTCCTTCACATGCCTGAGAGAGCAGATATTCCTGAGAATATTAAAGAGCAGATGATAGTTGAGTTGTACTCTAAATAAAGATTAATAATGGCGGTATTAGCATTTCAAAAACCCGAAAAAGTAATAATGTTGGAATCTGACGACAAGTGCGGAAAATTTGAATTCCGTCCTTTGGAGCCAGGCTTTGGAATTACTATTGGTAATTCACTTCGACGCATTCTTTTGTCTTCCTTAGAGGGCTTTGCCATCAATACCATACGTATTGCTGGAGTAGAACATGAATTTTCTACTGTTCCTGGAGTAAAAGAAGATGTCACCAACATTATTTTGAACCTTAAAAAAGTAAGGTTCAAGCAAAATGCCGATGGTATAGAGTCCGAAAAAGTCTCTATAGTTATCGAGAATGAAACAGAGTTTAAAGCTGGAGATATTAATAAATATCTTACTGGATTTGGAGTGTTAAATCCTGAATTGGTAATTTGTCATTTAGATCCAAAAGCTACTTTAGAGATTGAACTTAACATCAATAAAGGTCGTGGATATGTTCCGTCAGAAGAGAATAGACAGTACTGTAAGGAAATCAACGAATTGGCTATAGATTCAACCTATACGCCAATCCGTAATGTCAAGTTCTCCGTTGAGCCTTATCGTGTTCAACAGAAGACTGACTATGATAAATTGGTATTAGAAATCACAACTGATGGTTCGATACATCCAAAGGATGCGTTGAAGGAAGCAGCAAAAATCTTGATTTATCATTTCATGCTCTTCTCAGACGAGAAGATTACCTTAGATAATAACGACTTGGATGCTAATGAGGAATTCGATGAAGAAATATTGCGGATGCGTCAGCTTCTGAAGACTAAACTCACTGATATGAACCTTTCTGTTCGCGCACTTAACTGTTTGAAGGCAGCAGAAGTGGATACATTAGGTGATTTGGTTAGATATCAAAAGGCTGATTTGCTCAAGTTCCGTAACTTCGGAAAGAAATCCCTTACAGAGTTGGATGATCTTCTTGAACGCCATGGATTGTCATTTGGAACAGACACTTCTAAGTATAAATTGGAAAAAGATTAAGCAAAGATGAGACACAATAAAAAATTCAATCATCTGAGTCGTACAGCCCCACATAGAGCTGCTATGCTGTCAAATATGGCAACATCATTAATTCTGCATAAAAGAATTACTACGACTCTCCAGAAAGCAAAAGCTCTTCGTGTATATGTGGAGCCATTAATAACAAAGGCAAAGGATGACACTACTGCATCTCGTCGTGTGGTTTTCAGTTATTTGCAGAATAAATATGCTATTACTGAGCTCTTTGGCGCTGTTGCAACTAAGGTCGGAAATCGTCCAGGAGGATATACTCGTATTATCAAGCTCGGAAAACGTGCTTCAGATGATGCAGATATGGCCTTTATCGAGTTAGTAGACTTTGATGAAAATATGGCAAAAACTGCTAAGAAGTCTACTCGTACACGTCGTTCTAAGAAGTCTGCAACTAAGGCTGAGGCTCCAGTTGCTGAAACTGCAAAAGAGGCCCCAGTTGAGGAAGCTCCAGTAGAGGCTCCTGCAGTTGAAGTAGCACCTGAAAACGTTTCTTCAGAAGCTCCAGCAGAAGAGAAAGCTGCAGAATAATTAGTCGTTTAGTAACGATATCTTACATCTAAACAGCTGTGCAATTTGTGTGCAGCTGTTTTTGTTACTTTTTGTTGATAAGTGTGTTGGTTTTTGTTCAAATCTCTGTGTTAATTTCTATTCGTTGATATTGTCTGCAAATCTTCAATCTATAAATAACTATTATTCCTTAACACCACTATTAATCTCCTTTATTACCCTATTGATCTCTGCTCTTTTTCATCCCTTTTTCACTTCCGTCTCTCATCCCCTGAATGTGTGTTCGACATAACTTCGATGAAGTTTTTTTGTTTTGAATGATAGGTTCATTATGAACGCATATTCTCGAGTTTTTCAGGTTGCGTGTTTCCTGTGTTTTTTATTATGATAGGAAACGATTTAACCACTTGTTTACAAGGAAAGAAATAACTGTTTTTTATGTTTTTTGATCATAAGTTTTTTTGTTTTTAGCTATTTCCAATTATTGCTAAACAGCACATTGAATTGACCCTTTATTTGTGGGAAAATTTTGCAGCCCCTAGGGGTAACAAAAATTCCCCTTAAGGGAAACAGATTTTACCCTTAGTCGGAGATACTTTTTTAACGTTCATTCGAAATCACCTTTTCCCCAAAATTTAGAAACATTTTTTTTCAAGAGGTTGCAATTTTTTTCTCTAGAGGTTACATTTGTTTTCTCCCGGGGTTAGCCATTTTTTTCTCCTAAGAGGTTACATTTGTTTTCTCCCGGGGTTAGCCATTTTTTTCTCTAGAGGTTACATTTGTTTTCTCCCGGGGTTAGCCATTTTTTTCTCTAGAGGTTACATTTGTTTTCTCTTAGGGTTTTTCAGTTTTTTCTCCCTAGAGGTTACATTTGTTTCCTCCTGGAGGTTACACGTGTTTCCCCCAAGAGGTAACAAGTGTTTCTCCCAAGAGGTTGCAAAACTATCAGTAACTCAGATGGGAAAAGACCTTCATATTCAGGTTTAGAGAGTTCGGTTATGATTGCCTAAAAATGGCGAAGAGTAAGACCGAACTAATTTGCCGAAAAGTCGTCTATAAAGACTATGTCTTTGATGTCGATATAGGCATTTTTAACTATTTTATTAATAAAATAGGGGTAGATTTTCACTTTTTTGTTAAAAAACATTATCTATTCAAAAAAAAATGCCTAAGTTTGTACACCAATTAATGCTAGTGGTACCAATTTTATTAACAACAGATTTGAAATGAGACTTGCAAGTAAACTTTTATCCCTCTTGACGGCCATAGTGATGGCCTGTCCTTCTTTTGCTCAAAATTGGTATATGATAAACACTCATTCCGACTCTAAATACAACTTTAATTGGAGTTTCCCTTATGAAATAAGTCAGTTCCCTTATTCTGATTTCTCGTCTGATGGCCATTCTTTCCGTTTGTTTGCTGGAGAGTCTTCTGATGATGCCTCAAGCGATGTTTCCTATGCCATTTCGATGATTGATAGTGTTACCTTCGTTGACGAAATGTCTGAGGAACTTCAGTCGCATAACAAGTATCAGGTTTACACTTTAAGTGTTACGACCAAGGAGCAGGTAGGCGTTCATTCACGTGAGCAATATGTTGATTGCGTTGTTTCGCTGGATGGTAAAGATGGCTATAATTGGTACTCTGGAACTGGCAGCATTCGTGGACGTGGCAACTCTACTTGGAGTATCTATCCCAAGAAACCATATCGCATCAAGTTGAACGAAAAGCATAAGGTTTTGGGATTGGCTAAAGCAAAGAATTGGGTGTTGCTGGCAAACTATCGCGACCTAACAAGTATGATGAATACTTTTGTGTTTGAAGTAGCTCGCTGGATGGGTATGCCTTATGTGAATCACTCTCGTTTTGTGGAGTTGTTTATCGACGGAGAGTACGAGGGGTTGTATCTGTTGACCGAACAGGTACAGCAAGGCACGAATCGTGTAGATGTGTCTGATGCCGAAGGCATCTTACTGGCAATGGACAAGGATGATGGTCCGGAGCTTAGCCCTGAGTCAACCGACAATTTCTGGTCAACTGTTTACAATATGCCGATGTGCGTGAAGCATCCAGATGACGTAACTTCGGAGCAGCGTGATTCCATCCAGGCAGTACTTGCCGAACTTGAGAGTGCCATCAAGTCAGTCGATTATGAGGCGCTTGATTCTTTGATGGATATGCGCTCGTTCATGACGATGGCAATGATTCAGGAACTCGTTGAGAATGTTGAGATATGTGCTCCTCGTAGCATTTATATGTATAAGGACGGTGATGGCAAATGGGCAATGGGTCCATTCTGGGATTGGGATGCTGGCTTCGACTTTGACTGGGGAACTTTCTATGATGGCAACATCTTCCGTTATTTCAACGACTATCGCGAATTAGTCTTAGGTACAGATCCTGCCAATCGTAAGGGAATGTATGGCGCTACTCCAAGATTCTTCACTGATATGTTCAAATCCGATCGTTATACCAAAGAGTATAAACAATTGTGGAATTCAGTGAAGGATTCGATTGTAGGACATAGTTGGGCAATTGTCGAAGAATATGTGTCAGAACTGAACAAGGGTGCATACGATCGCAATAAACTACGTTGGCCAATTGTCGATACTCCTTCTTGGTGGCAACCAGCAACTTATGATGTCAATCAGGAATTGGCGAAGATGAAAACGTGGTTGGATAATCGTGTGGCTTATCTTGATCAAGTCATTAATGCATACCCACAGACGGGAACTGAAGAAATCGGAGAGGAACCGAAGTACGGAATCCTTAACACATTTATTTCGGAGAATCGTATTGACATCTTTACAATGCTGAGTTTAGCCGATGGTTATTCGCAAGCTGACCATATAGAGATTGACCCGAATACATTGGCTGATATGTTGGGTTTGTCAATTAACGATTTTAACAATACACGTGTTAATCTGAATGCGCTCAATGCCAATGGTTCGACAGGTGGACATACTGCTCAGGGAACCTGGGGCGCTTGGTTTGACAATGATGGAAACGTGGAAGATTATGGCGGTAATTCACGCGTCTTCATAGAACCTAAGAATCTCAGTACCAGCGATGTGTATAGCTGGAATTATGGCTGTCATCCTAATCATTGTCAAAAAGGAGACCAATATGTTGCATCCATGCGTTACGCGATCACACGTAACAGACAAACGTCATACATTACCGTATCAGTTCATTTCGGAATCGATTGCATTCCTGAAGGAACTTATGATAATGTCAATGTCGACCCATCGCTGTATTCTTGGCGTAATATGCAAAAAGTAGGTGAAGAAACAATTCGTAAAACGTATGACATGAACTATGTTGACTCCTATAGCAAGCAGTCAATTGCTATCAACTTGAGTGACATCAGCACGAAGTTCCCAAATGGGGCAACGGTTAGTGACTTGCGATTCATGGCATGCACGGATGTCAGGACAGGAGAACTGACTTCAAACTTAACCTCATCAAACGGCTTTTATATGATGTTTGACGGAACAGCTACTGCATGGGGTAATAGCGAGTGCAAAGTGGGATACAATCCAAACACAAGCACTTTAGACTTTGCATATACATCAGATATCGAAGCACCAGCAAGCGGAAGCAAATCCACAGCAAGTGTCTTCCTGGTGTACGATGATCATTATTACTATCGATTCAAAATGGATATCACACTGAATTAATATAAATATTAACAATTAATAACCAATTAAAATTTTTAAACAATGAATCAGAAAAAAACGGAAAGAACGCATAACATGCTAGTAGATGATAGCTGAATAACAGTAAGTTATCTTAGATTAATTTAATTTTGTAATAATCAAAAACAAACATATCAAAATCAATAATTAATAATTCTAAAATTATGTTGTTTAACTTTCAGAGTAACAAACTACGCAAGCATCTTCTTGTAGGAAGTGCTGTGTGTGCTGCAACTCTTGGTTTCTTTGGTTGTACACCAGATTATAACCTTGATGAAGACCAACCAACAGGTCTGAACACAATCTATGGTTATATGGAAGATCATGGAAACTATAAGAATTTCTTGCAGTTAATTGATGACCTGGGTGAGAAGGCAACTCTCTCAAAAACAGGTAGTAAAACCCTGTTTATCGCAGACGATGACGCTTTTGCGAAATTCTATGCGAATAATAAATGGGGTGTGAGAAGTTATGATCAATTGACAGATGCACAAAAGAAGTTGATTCTTCGTTCATCTATGATTGACAATCCTGCTACAATTAGTTTGCTGTCAAGTGTACAAGGCCCTATTGAAGGCGAATGTATGCGTCGTACAGCATCTCTCCAGACTTACGACTCCGTATTGGTAGTCAGCACTACGGATCCGGAAATTCCAAACTCTAAGTACTGGAAGAATCTGGCTCAGACTCATGATACGATTGTTCTTTTCAAGGACTTCTCAGGAGCTCCAACCATGATTCATTTCTTGCCTCGTTTCTTGGAGCAGAACATGATAACAGGTAATGATGTAGACTTCCTCTACAATCAGCCTGCTGGAACTCATGTTTCTGACGATGCTTATGTAAACGATTGTAAAGTGGTCGAGGCAAACATTTTCTGTAAGAACGGATTCTTGCACAAAGTCGATAAGGTGATGTTGCCACTTGACAATATGGCAGAGTTGATTCGTGTAAGACCACAGTTCAGCATTTATTCTTCTTTCCTAGAGCGTTTCGCTGCTCCGTTCTATGACTATACGATTACACGCGAGTACAATCGTATTTATAAGACGACAGTTGACTCTGTTTATCAGAAGTCTTATTTCGCTCAGAGAGGAAGTCAGAGTAACGGTATTGAATCAACAGCTCGCAACCAAGACAAGGATCAGTTGTATTCTTTGAAGTTGACAGAACTTTTGAAATATGATCCAGGATGGAACCGTTATAACCCAGGTACAATCAACGATCGTGACCGTGATGAGGTAATGGAAGATATGGGTTGTATGTTGGTACCAACAGATGCGGCTCTTACTGATTGGTGGAATAATGGTGGAGGAAAGGTTCTCCAAGACAACTTCGGTACTTGGGATAATGTTCCTGACCATGTGATTGTTGAACTTTTGAAAAACAATCAGCTTTACTCTTTAGTACAGTCAGTTCCATCTAAGTTTAAGTCAGTGCTCAATGATGCTGCAATGGAAATGGGTATCACAACTGCTGATGTCGACAGTGTGTTCCTTGCATGTAACGGTGCAGTTTATCAGACAAATAAGGTATTCTCACCAATGTCTTATTCATCAGTTTTGTTCCCTGCAGTAGTTAGCGAGAACTTAAGTGTCATTTACAATGCGATTGCACTTTTGGAGTTCCCTGCATATTTGAACTCAATGGTATCTACTTATAGTTTCTTCATTCCAGTAAATGAAGGTATGTTGACTTACATTGACCCAGTTTCACTCGGACAGGCAGAAACTCATATCTGGAAGTTCATGATGAATCCAAAACCAAGTGGTTCGAACCTCTTCTCTCAGATTCAAGCTGTTGTTTACAAGGCAGAGAAGCAGGACGATGGCAGTTGGCTTCAGACCGACTCATTGACAACCTATGTCGGTAGTTCGGCAACCGACCGCGTATTCGACCGTCTTGAAGACCTCCTTGATAATATTATTGTCATTGGTGCAATTGAGCCAGGCAAGCAATTCTATCAGACGAAGGGTAAGAACTTCGTGAAGGTAGGAGGTACAATCGACGTTCCTGGTCAGATGACAGTTGCTGGCGGATTCCAACTTGAAAAAGACTCACCTTTGACAGTGTCACAGGTTTATAATATGGAAAACGGTAAATCATACATCGTTGACGCACCTGTTTATACAGCTCAAAAGGCCGTTAGTGATATTTTAGCAGATCACGATGAGACGCTTGGAGGAGATGGTGAATACTCTAAATTCTATGAACTTCTTCGTGAGTGTGGAGCCTTAGCTGCTGTAGCAGGAAAGAAAGGCTTGAACTGGTCATCTACATCTAAGAATGGTAACTTGATTTATATTCCAGAGGACGTTGAAGAGAGTGTCAATTATCTGTTGAATACTTATCATTATACCATCTATGTTCCAACAAATGATGCAATGGACGAGGCATTTGCAAAAGGTCTTCCAACTATGGAAATGCTTGAAGAGGCAATTGAAATTGATGAGTCAGAGGATACTATCGCATGCTTTAATGCTAAGGGCGATTCCATTCGTTGGGACGAAACAGGTATAAAAGCTAATAAGCTCTCAATGGATTTGTTAGGTACTCCTAAATTTTATTATCAGATTTCAGACACAGCATCTCATCTCCGTAAAGTGATGCTTGATTTTGTGAAGTATCATATTCAGGATAACTCCATCTTTATTGATAAAGTTGTTGGAGACGAGTTCGCAAGTGGTAGATATGAGTCTGCAAAGACCAATCCTACAACAGGACGTTCATACAAACTTACAATTACCAACACAGGAACAGATCTTACCGTTCAGGGAGTTTGCTCTAATCCTCAACAGGTCAATAAGAATAAGATGTATAATGTGATGGCTCGTGAGTATTGGTTGAACAACAAAGCTGTAGAAAGTGCAACTTTGATTGAAACTTCATCAAGTGTTGTTCTTCATGCAATTGACCATCCTCTCCTTTATAAGTATTATGAGGGTGAAGATCTAACATTACCAGAAAACAATCAGTTCATCTATTCTCCATTTGAGGTTTACAAAGAGGAGGAAGATACTGCAGCTGAAACTAAACGTAAACGTAAATAACTATGAGTATGAAAAGAATAATATCAATGTTAATGCTTTTAGCTTGTTTCTGTTCTTTTGCACAGGCACAGGTTAATGCTGGCGACGTGATCTCTGGTACTGTTTCTGATGAACAAGAACCATTGATGATGGTGAATGTTGTCGAAATTGACAATAACAACCGTATCGTTGCCCATGGAGTTACAGATATCAACGGTAACTTCTCTTTCAAGGTGGTGAATCCTAAGGACCACATCCAAGTCTCATATATCGGTTATCAGACGCAGAGTCTGCCTATTAATAAAAAGGTGTACAAAATCGTGATGCAGAGTTCAACACGAATAAAGACCGTCCTTGTAGAAGAAAAAAAGAAGACTGAAAACGTGGGTTTGTCTATTCCTATCACTGAAATTACGACTGCTCAGCAGACAATTGACATGAAGGAATTCGAAGGTCTTGCAATGACATCAGTTGATGAAGCTTTGCAGGGACGTATCGCAGGTCTCGATATCGTAATGAATTCCGGTAACCTTGGTGCTGGTTCTACAATGCGTCTTCGTGGTGTCGGTACGATTACCGGTGATGCTGAACCTCTGATTGTTGTCAATGGTAACGCCAGCGACTTGAGAATCGATATGAACCAGAAGGATGATTATAACGAAGAAAAGTTCGCAGAACTCCTCCAGGTTAACCCAGAAGATATCGAAAGTATCACAGTCCTCAAGGATGCAGCAGCAACTGCTATCTGGGGTAGCCGTGGTGCAAACGGTGTAATCGAAATCCGTACAAAACGTGGTCAACGTGGTAAGACACGTGTTACTTATTCTTATCGTTTTAGTGGCACATGGCAGCCTCGTGGTATGAAGATGCTCAATGGTGATGATTACACAATGTTCTTGAAGGAAGCATACTACAATCCAACGCTGAAGAGCTCAATTGCAGATAATACAGCTTCTGATTACATTCCTGAAATCAACTACGACCCTAACTACTCTCAGTACCATATGTTTAACAACAATACCGACTGGGAGACCATCACCAATCAGTCTGGTCAGAATCACCAGCACTACGTTTCTCTCTCTGGTGGTGGTGATAAGGCTCGATTCCGTGTAGCCGGTGGTTATGACCATCAGATTGGTACCGTTATCAATCAGAAGTTGGACCGTTATACTACACGTGTCGCTCTCGACTACTATGTTTCAACTAAGATTCAGGTAGCTACCAACTTCTCATTGTCATATACAGAGAATAAGAAGACAGCTTCTAGCAGTGGTGGTCTTGCCGATCTTGCATATCAGATGATGCCAAACCTTGCTCCTTATGAGGAGGATGAGTTTGAGAATCCTACAGGTGATTTCTACATCATGCAGAAAGAGTATACTTCTTCTCAGTTGAATGACCGTTTGAGCAAGGGTAACCCTCTGGCTGCAGCATATCTTGGAAAGAACCTCCAAAGCAACTTGTCACTCAATCCTGAGTTCATCTTGCGTTACGACATCTTGGGTACGCAGCCTATGGAGCACAGACTCCAGTATCAAGGACAGGTTTCGTTCAGCGTTACAGCTTCTGACGGACACCGCTTCACTCCTTCCGTACTCCAGACCGATGGTTGGAGCGGCAATAATTCAAACGTTGCTTCTACTGACCAGAGCAAGAGTAATAACTTTAGTACACGTCATAGCTTAACCTATACTCCTCACTTCAACAACGAAGACCATTCTCTCATGTTCATGGTTCGTGGTGAGTACAGCACAGGAAGTAGCTCTTCTCAAAGTGTTTCTCGTAAGTGGCTCCCAACAGGTGACATTACTTCAGCTTTGGCAGGAGGTGTCCTTACCTCAGCAAGTGGTAACGTAAGCGCTCCTTCTAAGTCAGAGAACTTTGCATTCCAGTCACACTACTCATTCAAGGGTAAATATAGTTTCGACTTTACAGCACGTTTTGATAAGTCAAACAATAACCCAAAGAAGTGGGGTGCATACTATGGAATCTCTGGTCGTTGGAATATCTCTGATGAGAAATTCGTTAAAGAGAAACTGAAGTGGATTAACATGTTGTCTCTCAGTGTTGGTTGGGGTCGTTCAGGTCGTCCATCAGGTGGTTCAACCTCTATGTATAGCACCTATAGCTCTGACGGTTCTTACCTTGGAGTTACAGCTATCGCTCCTCAGCAGATTCGTCTGAAGATTATTCGTCCAGCAAATAACGACACATGGAACTTCGGTTCACACTTTGCATTCTTCCGCAACAAGATTTCCGGAGACGTTCAGGTCTATACTAGTAGAAACGAGCAGGTATCTGGTTACCCAATTCCTACATCATCAGGTTATTCACAGTTGCCAGCAAAATTGCAGGGTGTTGTACGTAACAATGGTTGGGAATTCAACCTTGCTGCTAACAACTTCATCCGTCGTGGTAAGCTCTCTGTTTCATTCAATATGGCATTCTCTAACAACCGTAATGAAATCTTGGAAATGGATGCAATGGTACTTGATGGTATGAACGACGAATTCAATCACGAAAATGGTCAGTACCTATCTCGTGTACAGCTCCATAACCCAATCGGTTCAATCTATGGTTTCCGCCACAAGGGCGTTTATGCTTACAGTGAGTGGAGTGAGACAGAAATTCCTGGCGTCAGTGGTCCTGATGCACCAGTTGCTCGTAATGCAGCAGGTGAGGTTATCCTCAATGAAAATGGACGTTCAAAACCAATGATGTTCGACTACGGTGGTTTGCAGTATGAGTTCAAGGGTGGTGATGCTAAGTACGAGGATATCAACCATGATGGTAACATCAATGAGCTCGATATCGTTTACCTCGGTTCTTCACTTCCTAAGTTGACTGGTGGTTTCGGTTTCCAGATTAACTATGGTAGATTTAACTTCAACATGCGTTTCAACTATCGTATTGGTCAGAAGGTAATCAACAAAGCTCGTATGACTGCTGAAAACATGTATGACAACAACAACCAGTCACGTGCTGTCAACTGGCGTTGGCACAACGAAGGTGACGTGGCAGTTATCCCACGTGCACTTCACGACTATGGTTATAACTGGTTAGGTTCTGACCGCTTCATGGAAGATGCATCGTTCCTTCGTATGAACTTCATCACCATGTCTTACAGTTTCCCTGCAAAGAGGCTTTCTCAGTTCGGAATCAAGAGCTTGAGTCTTAACCTCAACTTAAACAATGTGTTTGTTCTCACCAAGTATTCTGGTGCTGACCCAGAGGTTTCTCAGGGTGGATATTCCGCAGCTACAGATGGTGGACGTACACCTCGTTCAAAGCAGTTTACTTTAGGTATAAATGTCGGATTCTAAAATTAAGGAACAATGAAACTATATAATAAAATAATGTCTATAGGTTTGGCAACTCTTTCTTGCCTGGCTCTTGTTTCTTGCGATGTCGAGGTGTTACCTTTGAACCAGATTATTGCGCAGAATTATTGGACCAGTAAAAAAGACGTTGAGAGTGTAGTATTCTCATGCTATACAGGCTTGCAAAGTGGTGATGTTGTCAACAGTATGGTTGTCTGGGGCGAGGTTCGTTCGGATAATATCAAAGAGGGACAACAGATCAGCCAAGCTAGTAAAGACCTTCAATATCTTCTCAATGGTAGTATCCTTGAGACCAACTCTTTTTGTAGCTATAGTGCTTTCTATAAGCTGATTAACCGTTGTAACACTGTTGAGCTGTATGCTCCAGTGATTCAAGAACGTGACCCTAACTACACGGAGTCAGACCTTCGCCAGAATTTGGCCGAAGTGAAGGCTATACGTGCTTTGAGTTATTTCTACTTGATCCGTACTTTCGGAGATGTTCCGTTCACTTTTGTTGCATCAATTGACGACGATCAAAACTATGATTTAGGTGCTACAAAGCAAGAACTGATTCTTGATACGTTGATCATGGATTTGGAGCCATACGCAGTTTATGCACCAAAGCGCTATGTTGCAGAAATCGAGAATTCTGCACGTATTTCTCGTAATGCAATCTATGCACTTTTGGCTGATATGTATCTTTGGAGAGCTTCAAATGCGGCAGTTGATGCAGCAACTCGAAACGCTGATTACCTCAAGTGTATAGAGTATTGCGATAAGATTATCTCTGCTAAGATTGACGAGTACAAGGAAGACCGTTATGGTAACTTGAAGCCTCAGATCAGCCGTGATATTTATGCTAAATACGGATTCCCTCTTCTTGAAGAATGGACAGAATCTGACCCAACTTCTGGACAGGGAACATTGGCTAAGGCTTACAATAAGATCTTTGGTGGTGACGGAAACTCATTCGAGAGTATTTTCGAGTTGAACTATGAAGATGAGAAGAACCGCTATGGTAGTTCTGCTAAAAATAGCATTATTGGTAATCTCTATGGAGGCCGAAACAGTTCTGAAAGTGGTGCTCAATTAGCTGCAAACGATGACATGTTGCCACAGAAACCAAGTGCAAATTACGAGTCATCTGGTTTGTTCTCTTCGTTTGACTTCCGTAGTCAGACAAGTTTCAAGTGGCATGAGAGTGATCCTTATACAATCCAGAAGTATGTCTTAGGAACTGCTCGAGTTAAGGTTGGTGCTTCTTCTACTGCTTGGCTTGGAGATCAACTGGACAACAGCCCTCGTCAAGAGACTGATGCAAACTGGATTATTTACAGACTTACAGATATCATGTTGATGAAGGCAGAGGCTGAAGTTCAGGTTGCTGGATATCTTGATGACAATGCAACACCTGTAACTCCAACTCCAGCTCCACATCGTGTATCACCTGTAAATAATGTGTATACAACTGCTAAAGAATATTATGACGATGTATTTAACATTGTATTGGCTATCTATGAGCGTTCTGCTCCTCAAGCAACAGCTGCTGCAAAACCACAGCGTTCAAACTTCCCAACCAAGAAATCTTTTGATGAGTTGGTTGAGCACGAACGTCGTAGAGAGTTGATGTTCGAAGGCAAGCGCTATTATGACTTAGTACGCCGTGCACGTCGTGATGGAAATACTACTTACGTTTCAGGTTTGCTTAGTAGTAAGTTTACTTCAAACTCACAAGCTATGCGAATCAAGATGGCTATGATTGAATTCTTGTATATGCCATTCTCAGAGAACGAGTTGAAACGTAACAAACTCTTGAAGCAGAATCCTGCTTATGACAAAGAAAAGAAAAACGAAAGAAACATTTAACATTAACTATGAGAACTACTATTTTAAAATATAAATACCTAGCGGTCGTAATGACGTTCGTGGCTGCCTTCTTGGTGAGTTGCGACGATGATCCAGGCGTGGAGCATTATTACACTGCTAAAGGAGATATGGCAAATTCATATCTTCTCAACCGACCTGAGTCATTCAGTAAGTTTGTCGAGATTATCAATAAGTCCAAGCTTGTAAATCTGGACCTTCTCGGAACTTACGGCTCATACACCGTATTCGCACCAACCAATGAGGCTATTGACGCTTATCTGGCTGGTCGTGGTATGAGTTCGGTTGACGAATTGCCAGTTGCCGATTGCGATACGATTGCAGCTACACATATCATTGAGCAATCATTCTATACAACTGACTTTTCAAATGCAACCCTTCCGACTCAGAACATGTTGGACCGTTATTTGACAATCACCTGTGACTCCGATGTTACATCTGAACCAGGTAAGGTCCTTATCGTCTATAGAATCAATCAGTCTGCACAAATCACTCTTCGTGACGACTCTGTAGAGAATGGTGTTGTACACACCGTCGATAAGGTTATCGATGCAACTACAGAAATGTTGCCTGACTTGATGAAGAAAGACTCTACGATTTCTCTGTTCTATTCCGCTATGAAGCTCTGTCACTTAGACACCCTCATGCGCGAATATAAAGATGAAAACTACCACCTGTCTGTCGATTCTATCGATGAATGGTTCGCTCAGAAGACTGCTGTCGAACGTGACATTGTAGGATATATGGAACATAGGTATTATGGCTTCACTGGATTTATTGAGCAGAATGATGTCTTTGCTGCCCATGGAATCAATAATCTTGATGACTTGAAAGCTTATGCAAAGACAATCTACGATGAGGTATATCCTGAGGATGCAAATGTGACGGACTATAAGGATCGTCGTAATTCGCTCAATAGGTTTGTGTCATATCACTTCCTGCCTGCACGTATTGTTTACAACATGTTGACTGCAGATAATGTCCTTCTTAAGTGTTTTGACCGTAAGCACTGGGATGTAGCTGATTGGTACGAGACAATGCTTCCTTATTCTATTATGAAGATTTCCTACCCTTCAGGCTCTCAGGCAGGACGTTATGTCAACCGTCGTGGAGTTCAGAACCGAAAGGACTCTCGTGGCGTATTAGAACCAGGTGCTAAGATTAAGTCTCCAGCAGAGTCAGGTCGTGACCTTGTGGCTGTGAATGGTGTTTATCACTATATCGAAGACATTATCACTTATGGATCGGTCACTCAGACTGTGGTGCTTAACGAACGTATGCGAATTGATGCTTCTACGTTGTCTCCAGACTTCCTGACAAGTGGAGCTCGTGGACATGGAGTTGTTGGTGTAGGAGGTGTTTCTTCTTATCCTGGTCAATATGGACGCCAAAGTGACTCAGCAGATCCGAATGTGAATCCAAATCACTGTCTTGGTTTCAAGCGTGGTTTTGTGACGAATTTCGACTTCACACAGAAGACTCACATGCATGTTCGTAACCGTTATCTGAGCTTCTGGTCATATCAGGGAGATGAATTGCTGATTTCTGGTATGTTTGATGTCACATTCCGACTTCCTCCTGTACCAGAGGGCGATTATGAGTTCCGAATCCAGACATGCCTCGGATTCCCCAACCGTGGTATCATGCAAGTTTACTTTGATAATAAACCATGTGGTATCCCTCTTGATATGAGAAAAGATGGTGTTGATCCGTCAATCGGTAACAAGCCAGACTCAGATCTTGGAGATGACGAAGCAATTGCTGCTTATGACAAGGCTTTGCATAACCGTGGCTGGATGAAGGGACCTGCTTCCTATGGTAACATCAATCAGGACGGAACCGGTTCTCCATTCTGGATGCGTAATGGTATGACCGAGATGCGCCGCATTTGGACTACCTTCCATTCAGATGGTAAGACCGACCACTATGTAAGGGTACAGCAGAAACTCGATCTTGGCGATTTGGGTACATTTGCGTTCGACTACATAGAGCTTTGTCCTCGTAGTGTGTATAATAATGAATACTATCCAGAAGATAAATACTAAAACAAGTTTTTATGAAAAAGAATATAAATAAATCAATCCGTACAGGCATCCTAGTCTTCACTGGCTTGCTGGTGAGCTATGCCTGTTCTGATACTTGGGATGATCACTACGATCCAAATCTTTCAACAGGAAATGTAGTTGATGCTACCATATATCAGCAGATCAAGTCGACGAACGAATTAAGTGATTTCCTTGAAATCCTTGATAAGACCGGCTATAGTGCTCTCCTTGACGAAAGCCAGATAGTAACCGTATTTGCCCCAGTGAATGGATCGTTTAATAAAGACAGCCTTCTCACTGAAATAGCAAATGGGCATAAAGATCAGGTAATCACCCGTTTTGTGAAGAACCATATTGCTCGTTATAACTATTCGTCAAATACTAACAAGCAGGATATCATGCTTCTTAACCAGAAGAAGACAACCTTGACAAATGGTGTTGTTGGAGTTGATTCAGTTCATGCAAAGAGTGTTAATACCGTTTGCAACAATGGTATTCTCCATGTGATGAATTCAGAGTTGACTTTCCATCCAAACATCTATGAGTTGTTGGAACTTGACCCTGATGTAGATTCTATGTACACAATCATCAAGTACTACGATGATGACTCTTTGGATGTAAACCGAAGCGTTTATCGTGGAGTTGATGAGGATGGAAATCGTATCTATGTAGACTCTGTGATGATTAAGGCAAATCGACTGATGCAACGTCTCGATTCTTACATCTACCGTGAAGACTCTAACTATTTGGTTATTGCTCCACGTAAGAGTGCATACAACGAGCGTTATCAGTTAGTGAACAGCTATTTCAATTTCAATGTTCACGAAGATGACCGTGACTCTTTGCAGCAATACTATGCAAACTACTTTACGTTGAATACCTTGTTCTATAACCGTAATGCTAACATTTACGACAAGGACTCTTTGGTAACAACAACGTATAGCCGTTGGGATCCGGAACATAATGTGTTCTACAAACCATACGAAGAGGAAGGTTTGCTTGCTCCAGGTAGCTATTATGATAAGATCACTTGTAGTAATGGTATTGTTTACAAGACCGACTCGTTCCCAACATCGATTTACGATGCATTCTTCCACGAAATTAAGCTGGAGGCAGAGAGCACCGGTAATATCAATATAGAGGAAGATGAAAAGGGTAATCAGAGCTATACGAAGAATTGTAACTATACGTATCGTTCCGACAATGAACATCCTGTATCAGAGAGAGGTTATCTTGACGTGATGCCTGCAACAGCAGCAGCTCAGCCATATATTGCCTACAATATTCCTAATACATTGTCAGGTAAATATGACATCTATCTCGTAACTGTTCCATTGAAATATGGTCGTAGTGTAGAGGATGCTGATACATTGAAGGGATATCAGTTCCGTGTTAATATGTTCTATCGTACGAACAAGGCAACTGATACAGGTTCACAATGGCCTAAGACTCGTAACGAAGTTTTGAAGAATCCTGCTGACTCTTTAGGCAAGGATCAAAACTTCCGAAGCGATCCTGAAAAGATTGATACCATCTTCTTGGGAACTGTTGAGTTAACCGAGTGTTATTACAGAACGAGCAAAGCTGGTGTGATGATTCAGATTCAGTCTTATGTATCTTCTTCTGAAGCGAAGACTTACTCTCGTCGTATGTTACTCGACCGTCTTGTTCTCCGTCCACACGGAATGCCGATTAAGCAGGATGAAGATGATGATCTTCCAGTCTTAGTTCCGGAAAATGAAGAATAGTACAACTCCTAAACAATGAAATATATGAATACATATTTTGAAAATAATATGCTGCGTTTCTGCAAGGCAGGAATTGCAACTATGATATTCTGCATAGGAGTTCTCCCAATGTCTGCACAGGATGACGATGCTGATATGGAGGAGATTGAAGCTCCTGTAAAGAAGAAAGTACAGAAGCCGCTCAAGAAATATCCGATGAAGGAAGTTTCTGGTAAGGTGGTTGATGCTACAACAGGTGAACCACTTGCCGGTGTAAAAGTGAAATCGTACAACAATAGCTTCTATGCAGCGATGACTGACGAAGATGGTACCTATACAATCAGTGTGCCTACATTTGTTACTTCGCTCTCTGCAGTGTTGGAAGGTTATAACTTCTCACAAGTGGCTATTAACGACCGCTCCGAAGGAGTTGACATTAAGTTATTCTCAGATCAGTATCTGGCAGACTATGTAACTCAGACAACTGCAGCACGTAGTGTTACTACAACAGATTTTGGTACATCTACTGCACTGACTTTGGATCAGGAAGTTCAGAACCGTCTGGGTGCTGATGTTCGCTCAATCTCTCGTTCTGGTATTCCTGGCATGGGAGTTAGCATGTTCATTGATGGTTTCCACTCAATCAATGCAACTTCTCAGCCGCTGATTATCATCGACGGAGTGATTCACGATATGATGTATAAGTCAACGATGATGCACAACGGATATTATGATAATCCGCTGGCTAACATCAACATGGACGATATTGCTGACATCAAGGTGATGAAGAATGGAACTGCAATCTATGGTGCACAAGGTGCAAATGGTGTCATCATGATTACTACTAAGCGTAATACAAGTATGGCTACCCGCATCGATGTGAATATCAGTGGTGGAATTGAATTAGTTCCTCGCAGTGTTGATGTTATGGATGCTAATCAGTATCGTGCTTATGCTTCAGGACTTTTGAAGACTGCCGGCAGTAAGTTGGAGAACTTCAAGTTCTTACAGACCGATCCTACCTATTATTATTATAATATGTATCACAATAATACGGATTGGAAAGATGTTGTGTTTGACGAAGCATTCTCTCAGAACTACGGAATTCATATCCAAGGAGGTGATGAGGTTGCTAACTATAACCTTTCTGTAGGTTATATCGAGTCACAGTCAACACTTAAGAAGAACGATGTCAATCGCTTTAATATCCGATTCAACTCAGATATTATCCTGACAGACAAACTGACTACTCGTTTCGACGTTGCTTATGCAAACTTGAAGCGTAACTTAAGAGATGATGGTTTTGCTCCTCAATTCCAAGCTAACGCAATCTCATCTCCAAACGTTTTGTCACTCGTGAAGTCTCCTTTCGTTGCTCCTTATGACTTCTCTACAGATGGTAAGATTTCAACATTCATTTCTGATGCTGATGATTATCTCTCAGAGGCTCTTGGAAGCAAGGCTTCAATTGCCAACCCTCTTGGTATCTTGCACTATGCTGATGCATTGAACAAGAACCGTGTGGATAATACCGATGTGAACATTGTAGTAACTCCTGTATGGCATGTTAATCGTGACTTCACAATTCAGGAGCAGTTTGCTTACTCTGCTTATAGCTGCAGTGAAATCTACTATACTCCAGTTCAGGGTATGCCTAACTACTACGTTGAGAATGTAGGAACTGTTGAGAACTCTACAGGTACTAGCTTCCATAAGCATAAGGCTTTGCTCAGCGATACTCGTATCGATTTAGCATTACCACTTGGTCGTCACCGCTTTGATATCTTTGCAGGTATGCGCTACCTCAATGATAACTTCAAAGACTCTAAGACTAGTGCTTACGATTCAGGAAACGATAAGACTCCTGACCAGGCAACTCGTCACAGAAAAGGTGAAGGTATTGACGAGACTTGGAAGTCACTCAACTGGTATGCAAACGTTGATTACAACTATCGCGAGAAGTATTACCTTCAGGGTTCATTTGCATTCCAGTCTTCTTCACGCTTTGGTAAGAAGGCCGATGCAGGTATTAAGATGTTTGGTGTAACATGGGGATTCTTCCCATCAATCCAAGGTGCTTGGGTAATCAGCAATGAAGATTGGTTCCGTCCAAATAACGCAATCAATATGTTGAAGCTCAATGCTGGATTTGAGGTTCAGGGTAACGATTCTTATGATAACAATGCAGCATTCACTTACATGAGTGCTCACGCATTCCTTCAGGATAAGGTTTCAAGTATAGGTCTTGACAATATCGGAAACTCTAAACTCCGTTGGGAAAGCACAAGCCGCTTCAACGTTGGACTCGAAGGAAACTTCTTCAACAACCGTTTGAATGTGAAGTTTAACTACTACAACGCAAAGACTAGCCATCTCGCTACTTTGGGTACAATCTCTTACCCAACAGGTATGAAGCAGTACTGGACAAATGACGGTGCATTGAAGAACGAAGGTTTCGATGTAGCAGCTGTTGCTAAGGTTGTTAACAGTAAGAACTTCAAGTTCGAACTTGGTGCAAGCATGGGTCATTACAAGAATAAGATTACTCAGCTTCCTGGTGGTGTTAATTCAATCGAGGCCGACTACTATAATGGTACAATCCTGACTGCAGTTGGAAACCCTCTGGGTGTATTCTATGGCTATAAGACAAATGGTGTTTATGCTACTACAGCTGATGCTGCTGCTGATAATCTTGGAATTCTTGATAAGGCAGGCAACAAGATTGACTTCAAGGCTGGTGATATGAGATTCGTTGATCAGAATGGTGACAATATCATCTCTAAAGCTGACCGCGTTATCATTGGCGATCCTAACCCAGACATCTATGGAAATGTTCATGCTAACTTCCACTTCGGAAAAGCTGTTAGTCTTGCTCTCAACTTCAACTATAGCCTTGGAAACGATATCTACAACTACCAGCGCTCAGTTCTTGAAGGCGGTAGCGAGTTCCTCAATCAGACTACGGCAGTTTGCCGCCGTTGGATTGCAGAAGGACAGCAGACAGATATTCCTCAGGCTGTTTATGGTGACCCAATGGGCAACAGCCGTTTCTCTGATCGTTGGATTGAAGACGGTTCATACCTTAAGTTGAAGAATGTTACTTTGAGTTACAAACTTCCAATCTCTCCTGACAATAAGTTCTTGCAGGGAGTTACTCTGTGGGCTGCTGCTAATAACCTGTTAACATTCACTAAGTACTTGGGTGCTGACCCAGAAGTGTCTTGCTCTAACAGCTCATTGTTGCAGGGAATCGATGCAGGCTTTACTCCTTCAGGTCGTAGCTTTACACTTGGAGTTAAGATTAACTTGTAATAAAACTCATCTGTTTCTCCCTTCGGGGAGGAGCAGAGAAAACAAAACAGTATTTATATGAAAACAAAATCAATCATATTTTCAGGCTTGCTCCTTGCATCACTTGGAGCTGCTACTACTTCGTGCGAAGATATGCTTTCTGTAGACGATGAGTTGCATACAACGAATCTTGCTCCGCAGGATACGGTTTACCAGATTATGGGTATTATCAACCGTATGCAGAGCTTGGTTGACCGCACACTCGTTCTTGGCGAGCTTCGTGCCGACCTTGTTGACCTCGACCCTACAGTTGCAAAGACTTCTTTGCAGGATGTGATGAATAACAACATCACTACAGAGAATGAGTACAACCAGATTTCTGATTACTATGCAGTTGTTAATGCTTGTAACGTTTATCTGTCATATGTTGACTCAGACTTTGTATCACACAATCAGAAGCATTTCGAGAAAGAAATTCAGGCAGTAAAGGTTTTCCGTGCTTGGACATATCTCGAGTTGGCTAAGACTTATGGTAAGGTTCCATTTGTTCTTGATCCGGTTTTGGTATCAAGCGATGCTGATGATATTGTAGCAAGTACAACGAACCGTGCAGACATGAACGAGATCTGTACTTACTTCATCAACGACTTGCTGCCTTATGCATCTAAGGTAATTGAAACTCCTAACTTTGGTACTATCAATGAGTACTACACTAGTTCTAAGTTCTTCATCCCTGTACGTTTGATGCTTGGTGAGCTTTATCTCTGGAGAGGTAGCTTCACACAGAATCAGAGCGACTTTGTTCAGGCTTGCCGTTATTATCACGACTATGTATGCTTCACCAATCAGGAGGTGACTACTGGAACCTCAAGTTCTACTTGGGATCGTCGTTTCAGAAATGTTAACGAAGGCTATGCTATCGACAATGACGCAATTGCGTTCATTCCACTTGATACCTGTGCATACGATGGTACTTGGAGTGAAATCTATGGTTTCTTCAACTCTCAGTTCGAGAACAACTATTATGTTCCTGTTATTCCTTCAAAGCGTGTTCGCGAGTTGTCTCAAGAGCAGATCTATTGTGGATACTTTGAGGAATTGGGTAACCGTGATACCCTCTATAGTATAGATAAGGTAGAGTGGGAAGATTCACTCGAAATGGGTGACCTCCGTTTGGTTTCTGTTTACGATCGCTCACAGGTTAGCGACCAGTACACAGATCGCTTTGCTAAGGATCGTCAGCATATTATGAAGTATGCTTCATCAACAAGTAATGCTGGTCCAGACTCCAAGATTCGTGAGTTCAACCTCTATCGTAAGAACATTATCTGGCTCCACTTTGCTGAGGCACTCAACCGTGCTGGATTCCCAGAGACTGCGTTTGCAATCCTGAAGTATGGTATCTCAGACGATACAATGAGCAAGTATGTTTCTACCGTTGAGCGTGCAGCTTTGTATCAAGTAGGTACTTACTTCCTTGGTAATCTCGGTTCTTGGCCAAGCAATGTATTTGTTGACCGCCATTCTTCAAATGCAGCACAGCCTAATGTGACCGTTTCTATGCAGGGAATCCACTCTCGTGGTTGTGGCGACTCATACTACAACAAGTATTATGTACTTCCTCACGATTCTGCAATTTGGGCAAAAGCTGATTCTCTCGCGTATGTATATGATTCTTTGAACGCAAGATACCGTTCAGAGCTAGGAACTCGTGAAATGCGTGAAATTCCAGAAGATAGCGTCGAGCTCTATGACGGAATTGTCCAGTCTCGTTACATTCAAAATATTCAGGGATATAAGTACTATGTATATGTATTTGAGTCAGATTCAGATTCCATTGCATTCTCTCAGCTTATCCAAGATGAAAGCCTGACATATTCTGCCTTGAATACAGAACGGAATGCTGCATATACAGCTAGTGTTCCTCAGTATCAGGCAGCTCTCGAACAGATGATTCTTGACGAGGAAGCTCTCGAAGGAATGTTCGAAGGTCTGCGTTTCTACGACTTGATGCGTTATGCAATGTATCACAACGATCCTGACTTCATCGCAAATCAGGTAGCTCGTCGTAAGGGTGCTGGTCAATACGACACTCGTGCTGACGCTCTGAAGGGCGGAAAGTGGTATCTGCCATTACCATGATTCCAATAGCCTAAAGCTTGAAAGGTGTCCAACGTGTTGGGCACCTTTTTTTGTTTAGTGACTATTTCCCTTTGTCTTAAGTGAAAGAATTCGTGACCTTAGAAGAAAGATTCCTGCCCTTTAAGGCTTTTTTCTGTTCAAAGGCTTTGAATATATATTCCAAGCCTTTGAACATATATTCCAAGCCTTTGAATAGAAATTTCCTCAAGGGAAAGCATTTTTTACTCCTTGATTCTCCTTGTTATTTCCCTAGATGCTAGCAATAAGCCGTTCAACAAGGCGAGGAAGGGCGTAATGACTGAGGTCGGATTCTGGTATCCAGATGAACGAGTCGTTTAGTTTTAGCTTCTTCGTTGTTTCGACCACAAAGAAGTCTGCGTAGATGATTTGGTGGGTGAGAACGTGCTTGACGCCTTGATGCAATAGGGTAAAGGTGCCTTGTATGTTTGGGAAGTCGGAGCTTCCTTCTTGTAACAAAGGTTCCCATAATCCTTCCCAGATGTCGCCAGAAGGTCGTCGTCGGATGGCTGTCATCTTAGTTCCGTTCTCTGTGTATCTGATGTAGTAATAATAGAAACGGCGTTCCCTGATTTTCAATTTCCTGAGTTTGACAGGAAGCGAACTGATTCGCTGAGTATGCAAGGCATCGCAAGTTTCTGCCAAAGGACAAGAAGGGCAGTTGGGCGACTGAGGCGTGCATTGAATGGCTCCGAAGTCCATCATCGCTTGGTTAAAAGCTGAAGCCTGATCGCGGGGCAGAAGTTCTTGTGCTAAAGCTGTAAATGTCTTTTTCCCTTCAGTCGTGTTGATGGGGATATCGATTCCGAAATAGCGAGCGAGGACACGAAAAACGTTTCCATCAACCACAGCAGTAGGTAGGTCGAAAGCGATAGAAGCGATTGCTGCAGCAGTATAGTCGCCTACACCTTTGAGCTTTCGAAGGCCCTCGAGGGTAGTGGGGAAACCTCCTTCTGCCACAATTTGCTGAGCAGCAGTGTGCAGGTTGCGAGCTCGGCTGTAGTAACCCAATCCTTGCCATTCGCGCAATACTTCGTCTTCTGTAGCAGCCGCAAGGTCGTTCACAGAGGGCCATCTGTGCATAAATCGTTCCCAATAGGCCTGTCCTTGCTGAATGCGTGTCTGCTGCAAGATAATCTCGCTCAGCCAAATGGCATACGGGTCCTTGGTGTCTCGCCAAGGAAGAGACCTGCGGTTCGTAGCAAACCAATTTAGAATTCGGATGGTAAATTCGGAAGCCATATAGCTGTTAAAAATGCATTTCGGGTGCAAAGTTACAGAAACTTCTTTGAATTATCAAGCGGAACGAAAAAATAATCACTTTCTGAATGCCGAATAATACGAAAAACGAAAGCCCTTTTGCTTTCCAAGTCCCTATAATAATAAGGAGTAGGGCGCAGAAATGTGTAAAAAGTTAAAAAAACTTGAAAAAAGTTTTGCTATGTGGCAAAATAGCAGTAACTTTGCTGCCCAATGGGCTTAACCCATTTTAATCAATTTATTCATTAACAAACAAAATTAAAGGAAAAGATTCATGATTATCGTACCTGTTAAAGAAGGTGAGAACATTGAGAGAGCTCTCAAGAAGTTTAAGAGAAAAGCAGAGAAAACTGGCATCATCAAGGAAGTGAGAACACGCAAGCAGTATGAGAAACCATCTGTTGTAAAACGTGTGAAGATGCAGCACGCAATTTACGTTAATAAGCTCCATACAGTTGAAGAATAAGGGGCTGTAACGTTAAAAGAAGATTAAAAAACAAAAATTTAGCGTAACAAATTTGGTTCTTTCAAGAATATTCACTAATTTAGTCCGCAAATTACGAGGATGAAGTTATGTTGAAGGAAAAATTCTTGGAATATTTCAAGTCAGAACGGAACAGCTCACAACTCACAGTCGACAGCTATGGCACCGACCTTGATGAGTTCGAGGAGTTTTTCGAGAGTCTGAATGAAGGCATAACATGGGAGACTGTTGACGAGACAGTCGTCAGAGAATGGATTATTTACCTTCTCGACGAAAAGAAGTTAGAGAACTCGTCTGTCAATAGAAAACTGAGTGCGCTCAGATCGTTCTTCCGCTACCTCCTGAAAATAGGCGCAGTTGATAAGGATCCGATGTTGCGGATCGTGGGGCCGAAAAAGAAAAAAGTGTTGCCGGCATTTATCAGGGAAAAGGAAATGGACGAGTTGTTCGAAATGCTCGAAAGCGATAAGTCGTACGAAGGCATCCTCAATAAAACCGTGATTCTGCTACTTTACCTCACAGGTATGAGACGAGCAGAACTGCTTTCACTCGCCGATCGCGACATCGATTTTGTCAACAAGCAAGTGAAGGTGACGGGAAAACGCAACAAACAGCGAATCATCCCATTCGGAAAGGAACTCGAAGACTGCCTGCACGAGTACATGAACGCGCGAAGCGAACAATTCGATCGCGGATTCGAACGATTGTTCATCGGCGTGAAGGGGAATCCCCTGACGATAGCAGAAGTAGAGAAAATCGTGAAGCAAAATCTCTCGAAGGTTACAACCCAGCAGAAACGTAGTCCACACGTGCTGCGACATTCGTTTGCCACAGCAATGCTGAACAACAACGCTGATCTGGTGTCCATCCAGAAATTGTTGGGGCATACCAATCTGAATACAACCCAGATTTACACCCATGTCTCTTTCGAGGAACTCAAGAAAGCTTACCAGAACGCACATCCGCGTTCATAAAAACAATACGACTATGGAAATTGAAGTAAAAGCAATCAAATTTGACGCAACAGACAAGTTGCAGGAGTTCATCCAGAAAAAAGTAAGTAAACTGGATAAGTTTTGTGACAATATAAGGAAGGTGGAGGTGTCATTGAAAGTAGTTAAGCCAGCTACCGCTCAAAACAAGGAAGTGAGCGTGACAGTTAAGCTGCCAGGAGAGGAAATTTTCGTAGAGAAACTTAGCGATACTTTCGAGGAAGCAATTACACAAACAATGCCAGCAATTGAAAGACAATTGGCAAAATTTAAAGAAAAACAGAGCCAAAAGTAAAAAAGATTGCAAAAAACTTTCGCAAATCAAAACTTTTGACTAAATTTGCAGCCGTTTTCCGTGCAAACTAAAATTTGCGCGGAAACTTTGAGCCGCATAAACTCGATTGGCAACGGCCAAATCCGACGGCGACTCGAAGGGCAAAGATGCGCGTAAGAGCAAGATGAATAAGAGATGTTGAGGCGAGAATGGGCATATTCCAGAGTGGCCAAATGGGGCAGACTGTAAATCTGCTGGTTTTCACCTTCGGTGGTTCGAATCCATCTGTGCCCACGGTTACACCTTATTATATATAATATATATATAGGAAGTGACCGAAAACAACGCGCTGCAAAAGAAACAGGCTGTTATAGCTCAGCGGTAGAGCACTTCCTTGGTAAGGAAGAGGTCCTGAGTTCAAGTCTCAGTAACAGCTCACCAGAGACAAAAGGTAGAAACAAAAAAAGAAT
>JAEEGL010005416.1_pt1 | contig 76201 bp, 59 predicted proteins | sample 9134231 | NCBI WGS metagenome assembly JAEEGL01 (sample SAMN16246548, study PRJNA631951) | gut metagenome | biome: gut microbiome; feature: rumen; material: fiber-attached | host: Bos | place: Iran: Karaj | collected 2018-10 | reverse complement strand
TTTCTAAAGCTAGCAATCCCTATAACCGGCGGACCCCATGTGTGAGGTGGGTCACGCTTCCGGAGTTCTCCGGATGCCTTAGGAGGTGTGTTGTAGGGCCAAATAGCCCCAGGTGATGCCCACCCTTACCTGGGGCTTTTTGGTGGCAAAAATATACATAATCTATTGACTTTTTCAATAATCCGTGATATAATATTAAAGTCCATTCAGAAGCACGTTTCAAAAAGGAGGTGCAGCAATGCTGCGGAGGAAAAAAGTGATCTATGCTTTGGTGGAAGCGGCGCACTATGGCACTGCATATTTCGCCGATGAAGGCAAAGATCTCGTTAACGGACTAACTATGCACGGTAGAACTTTAACCATAGAAAGCAAGTACACCGACAATCGAATAGTAACCACCGTCAAGAAAAATGACTCGGGCGAGACAGTACTCGCCGCCGACTACCGCCAAAAAACGATAGGCGATGTATCCTTCCCGTATTACATTCTGAAAAAACTCAACGTAGCCGTTTATCGTCCCGGCGATTGGGAAAACCGGCTGCTGTCAGTGAAAGAATCCGCTCTCCTTCAAAGAGATCGCAACATTAAGTACGCTTACGACAATTATTACGATTTCTAACCCAAAACTCCCGCCCCGGCGGGAGTTTTCCATACCAATTAATTCGTCGGGTCTCCGGCCAAATAGCCCCAGGTGATACCCACCCTTACCTGGGGCTTTTTGATGCTTAAAATTTCCTGTATTTTTAGCAAAATTAGCACTCTAGGCTTGACAGTGCTAATAATAAGCGCTATACTCTAATTATACGAAGCCACCAGAGGCAGAAGTAAGATTAGATAAATCACAGAACTCTGATGCTGACTCCGTCTTAATCAATATAATCAAAGAAAGGAAACAAAATATGCGATTCCCAATCGACAATCTTTTTGACGAAATGTTTAGTGGATTCGGCGACGATTTCTTTGACGATCCATTCGACACCCCACGCCTTCCAGACGGCGAACATCAACATGGCCTCATGCGCCCACCAAAGGTACATACCCACGGCTTAATGCGCACCGATGTGAATGAAACCGATAAAGCCTACGAGCTCACTATTGAGCTTCCAGGCCTCAAGAAAGACGACATTAAAGTTAAGCTCGACAACGGCGTCCTTACGGTCAGCACTGAGACACACGAAGAAACCGAAGAACGCGAAACTCCAGGCGGCAAGCCACGCAAGAACGGCAAGATTATCCGTCGCGAGCGTCATTACGGCGCTATGAGCCGTAGCTGGTACGTTGGCGACGATGTAGAGCAGGGCAAGATTAAGGCCAAATACGAAAACGGCATCTTGAATCTGACCGTGCCAAAGGCCGAGCCGAAGCCTGAGCTTCCAGACGATAAGAAATATATCGCCATTGAAGGCTAATAAGAATATCTCCTTTTAACGAAAAACCGTCAAAGATAAAACCCCGGACACAACCCACCGTTGTCCGGAGTTTTTGTTTGATAATATTATTTATATATTACTTATTTCTTGCCACTTAATTCTTCTTTATATGTTTTTCCGGTCGTGTAATTAATCACTTCTACATGCGGCATCGAATCGAGTAGCGCGAGAATTGCCGTGTCCGTTTCCGAGTTTTGCATCGAGTTCTTTACTTTATTCTTGTGCGATTCAACATGAGCGTTTTTATAAACTATTCTCGTAATACCCGCCTGCAGCAAAAATCGCAAACAATCTACGCACGGCGCATACACCGAATAGCAAGTGCATCCCGTCAAGTCGCGATGCGCAAAGATAATTGCGTTAATCTCGCTGTGCATTGAGAAATAATATTTCATCGGACGTTCAGTCAAAGTAAGCTTCGACTCGTCTGCACCCTGAATTAGACCGTTATAACCAAAGGAAACCGGCCTTTTTCTCTCGTCAACAATTACCGTTCCGACTTTCGTCGAAGGATCTTTCGAACGTAATGCCACCGTCTCGGCAATCTTTAAAAAGTATTCATCCCAATCCATCACTCACTCCTTTTATCTATTTTAACTATAACATCTCGGGGCATTAAAATAGCCATATTAATATATATTAAGATTTAAAAATTTCGCACTTATGCTTTGTTGCATAATTTTGTATGATATTATATAGCACATGAGTAAAAATTTAGTTATCGTCGAGTCTCCGGCCAAAGCGCACACTATCGAGAAATATCTCGGTAAAGATTTTACTGTTTTGGCATCGGTAGGCCACATCCGCAAAGATACGAAGGTCGACAAAAATACTTTTGACGTCACTTACGAAATTGACCCTGGGCACAAGAGTGTTATTGCCGATCTTAAGAAAGCCGCCAAAGAAGCCGACAAAATCTGGCTCGCGACGGATGAAGACCGAGAAGGAGAGGCGATTTCTTGGCACCTCTGCGAGGTGCTTAAACTGCCAAAAGATACCGCACGTATTACTTTTCATGAAATTACTAAAAGCGCACTTGATGAAGCCATCAAAAACCCACGCACCGTGGATATGGACATGGTTTCTAGCCAGCAGGCCCGTCAAACGCTTGATATGCTGGTCGGTTTTGATTTGTCCGGCATCGTCCGCAAAAAAGTCCCCGGCGCCATTTCTGCCGGTCGCGTTCAAAGTCCAGCGCTCCGCCTTATCGTTGAGCGCGAGCAGGCGATTGAAAAGTTCGCAAGCAAATTCACTTATAAAGTCTCTGGCGATTTTGGTTTTAATGCCAACCTCGATCACGATTTTGAAACTGAACCAGAAGTCACCGATTTTCTAAACAAACTCATCGGCGCAGAATATATAGTTGAAGCTACCGATACGACGCCAGGCGTACGTAAACCGATGCCGCCATTTACCACTGCCTCTATGCAAATTGAAGCTAACTCTAAGCTAGGCTTTTCCGCCCGTACTACTATGCAGGCTGCTCAATCCCTATACCAAGACGGTTTAATCACCTACCACCGCACTGACAGTCTTAATCTTAGCAAACAAGCTATCGCCAGTATGGCCAGCTATGTAGAATCTAAATACGGCAAAGACTATGTCAAAGTCCGCAATTTCAAGACAAAATCCGCTGGCGCCCAAGAGGCCCACGAAGCCATTCGTCCTACCGATATTAACCGCGAAGACGCAGGGAAGAACGAATATGAAAAACGCCTTTATCGCTTAATCCGCTCCCGCGCGCTTGCTACCCAAATGGCCGACGCTCAAGTTGCTACCACGAATGTCACGATTAGTACGCCAACGCCATACAAATTCACCGGCAAAGGCGAAGTAGTAACTTTTGATGGTTTTCTGAAAGTTTACGGCCGCATCAAAGAAAATGAATTGCCAAAAATGTCCGTCGGTGACACTCTAAAGGCTAACTCGATTGTCGCCAAACAGACTTATGCCAAACCACCAGCCCGCTACACAGAAGGTTCGCTCGTCAAAAAACTCGAGGAACTCGGCATTGGCCGCCCAAGTACCTACGCCACTATCATGACTGCCATTCAGACGCGCGGCTACGTTGAACGCGGCGAGTCCGAAGGGGAAGAGCGCGACATTATCGCTTTTACCCTACAAGATAATAAAATTACGCGCGACACCGTACGCGAAAAATATGGCGCCAATAAGGGCAAACTTTTGCCAACCCCAATTGGCGAACTCATTTCCGGCTTCCTCGTTGATAACTTCAAAAACATCGTCGATTACAAATTTACCGCCAATATCGAAAAGGATCTCGACCTAATCGCCGAAGCCAAACTCGACCGCGTTAAAATGTTGCGCGATTTCTACGGACCATTTAACAATGACGTGCTCGCCAGCGAGGGGATTGAGCGTTACAATAATGCTCGTCTACTTGGCCATGACCCCGAAACCGGTAAGGCTATTTACGCCAAAGTCGGCAAGAACGGCGGCTTTATCCAGCTGGGCGAAAACGAAAAAGAAACTGGCGAGAAACCACGTTTTGCACCACTACCAAAGCGTAAATCCGTTAAAACCGTCACCCTCGAACAAGCCTTAAAACAGCTTGCGCTTCCAGTTTTGCCACGCACGCTCGGTACCGCTAAAGATGGCGCCGAAATCATCGCTGCCGCCGGCCCCTTTGGCCCATATCTCAAAGCCGGGAAGTACAACATCCCACTCAAAGAATTTGATCCATATACCATTACGCTCGAAGAAGCGGAACCACTTTATGAGACTAAGCGCGATTCCTATATCGCCGACTGGGGCGAGATTCAGATTATCAATGGTGCATATGGCCCATACGTCAAAGGGCCCGGCCGCCGCAATTTTGTGCGCATTCCAAAAGATGTTGATCCTAAAACCGTCACCCTCAAACAAGCCGAAGAATATCTTACCAACAAGCCAAAGAAAACTCGTCGCCCCGCGAAACGTCGCGCTGCCACTAAAAAGAAAAAATAATCAAAAAGGACCCCGCCAGGGGCCCTTATTTGATGGGGGAGAAAAGAAAAATCAATAACACTTATAAGCAAACACTACCACCCGATGCGTCGTGTCGCCGTTAGTGAACTTGCTGCCCGCATACGTCATAATTGCCAAATCATACTGCGTCCGATTATAATAGGCGTCGAAAATATTTCTGCAAGTACGATTTGGGTTGCCGGCCGAACTAAACAAGTCGTCTTTCTCGAACGTAACCGTCTTTGCGACATAATAATTCTGTGTCTCACCGTTGATTTTGGTCGTAAAAATAATCTGTTCTGGCAAGTCCGCCAAGCAGGCTAATACACTCTCGGAATTACGCCCGAAAACAAACGTATCGCCATACAGGCCAACCTCTACCGCAGAATCGGGAAATGGAATCTTGCTCTTAAATAAGCCGATCGTCTGATTATTGATGTACAAGTAATCCATGTCGACTTTATTTGGATAAACCTGTCCCATCAGCGTATCGTAATAGGCTAAAAAGATTTTTGCCGCCTCCGCACGCGTTAAAGTACCCGCACAGTCGAAGTATCCATTTGGATAACCACCAATCAAGCCACGCTCAACCGCAAAAGCCACCGAATAACGCGTAAAAGTGCTCATCGAATCATAATCTTTGAACTTTTGCGCAGCCTCGTCATCGTAGAAACTATAGCCGTAATTGCCCGCCAAGCACCGAATCATATTAACCACAAAATCTCTCCGCGCGCCTTCATCGGGGCGGAAAGACATGTTATTCATATCGTTCGGACGACTTGGGTTTCTAAAACCATAATAATCGTTCTCAATCATCTGGTCATACAACCAAGCTACGCCGGTATAATACCAAGCCTTCTTTTCGACATCACGCACAGCGCGCGGCACGGTATAATCAGTTTCGCCATTTTTCCATTCCGGACTCATGTAATACATATACTGCGCAACCTCGGCTCGCGTCAGGGTCTTGTCGGGATAGAACTTGCCATCCGAATACCCAGTCATAATACCGAGGTCAACCGCTCGCTCGATATAATACGCCGCCCAATGGTTACTTGGGACATCGGAGAAATACCGACTTGCCGCCTCAGCAGGCACCGCCGTCAAGGCAAACATCAACGCAAACACCAAAATCAAAGAGAAAATTTTCTTCATACGAATCTCCTCCATTTCAAAGATCAGAGCGACACTTTTCTCCCCCAAGAAACGCTCCTTGCATCATTATATAACATAATTACCAAAAATCAAGTTAAACATAAGCACAAAAACTGCCCCAATAGTCATCGGGGCAGCGGAGCAAATTATTTATCCGAATGAGTGTAACTAATTACTTTATAATCGCCCTCGGTCGGCGCCAAAGTAATCGTAAAGTTATCCGTAATATCATTCAACTGATAAAGTTTCCAGCGCACTGTTACAGAGCCGGTCGATTCATTTACGCTCATGAAGGTCGCGTTGGCCGGAGAAAGGGAATCGTAGCCAATACCGCCCACACCACCTTCAAGCACCCACCAGACATTATTATTAAACTCGTCAAAGTCGCCCAGTGTGCCAGCAATATATTTGTTGTCGATATTTTTCAGTACCGACTCACTGATATGTTTGAGCAATTCTTCTTTCATTTTGGCTTTGCTGCCCGCTCCAACCAGCAAGAAACAACTTGAATATTGCGTAATTCCACTTGGTAAAGGTTTATAAGCTTCGCATTCGCTCGATGGATGCGATTCATATTTGTAAATCGTATTCCAACCATAGAGTGCACCTTGATAAGCCGCCATAAAATACTTCAAATCTTCGTCAATAAATTCGTGGAAATTATCTGAAGTAATTGTCTGATCGGCAATCAAATCCGCAATAAGATTTAAAAGCTCATTGGTTTCGCTCGCTTTTTCCGTTACTAGGGTTTTCTTGTCGTTTGTTAAAAGCTCATCAATTGGCTTATAGGCTGCGACCGCCGCAAGGAAAACGGCCTTATTTTCAGCGAACTTCGCCTCATCTGGCGTAAAGAATATTTCTTTTTCTTCTGGCAGCTGAATATCTGGCGCAACGAACGTCTGATCGTACTGCGAAACCGAATAAGTTTTGTTTAATTCATAATCTTTCGCCGAACGCGCATCATTTTTGTCGATAATATAACTCGTTTGCGATTCGCCGCCATTCTTTAGTTCATCGCCGAGTGCGATATACTCGGAAATTTTCTTATTGCGCGTATAATGAGCGAAATAATCATAGACTTCGCGATAATTATCATACAAATACTCTAGCGAGATATTATCGCTCGGCAATTTTTGCTGATTCGTGATGTAGCCAATTTCGTCCTCGCCCTTTATATAATAGAGATTTAGCATCTTGCCATCCGCCGCGCGTAGGGCCATTACTGGCTGTTCATAATCGTCAAATTTTAAGAAACTCAGCATATATTTAGTGTTATCTTCTAGGCCAACATCTTTGGCCTTATTCTCGGCCGCCGCTTTTTCAAGATAAGCATAATACTGCTCGCTCCAAGCCGGCTTGGATTCTTTTTTATTAGATAAAACTAGGACTAATATTACAATCGCAGCTACAACCAAAACACCAGCCACAATAGCGCAAATTATGCCGATTTTTTTACCTTTACTCATGCCAATCTTTGCCTCTTCCGGCTGGACCGGCGTATCCATCTCATCCATAACATATACTCCTTATACTTATTCCATTATAACACTCTTATTCCCCACACACGGAATCGGAGGAACAACACTTATGATTGACTATTCTAAAAATGTGTGCTATAATATATAAATATACTAGTGGCTGCTAGGGGGTGTATTAATGGCCAAGCTCATTCAGTCTAATTCTTCTGAAGGAATTATCACCGAACGTCAATCTGCCAGTAAGGCAAAAGAGCTTCGGCGCATCGCCGAAGAAAAGGCGCGCGCGATTGAAGCCGAATACCAAGCGAAAATCGTCAGTGGCGATTATAGCGATGAATCGTTTCGCGAATACGCCCAAAAACTCAACGATGTCTTGCGAGACTATGGCGACCAGCTCATTAAGAGCCACGGCCCGGTATAACACCGGGCCATTTTTATACCCCAAAATCCCAGAAAAAACAACGAAAACGCCACTATTCCGCTTATGCTTAAACTTTTATATAATTTTTTATGAAATACGACAAAAATGTGCTACTATATTTATAAGTGAAAGTAATTTTACTTGTTGACAATACACTAAAATGTGTGTTAATATATTAATAAGTTAAAATATTAATCCTAAGAGACGGAAAAGTAAAGGAGCTACGGCAGCATCATGAACAATGCGGAAACCATTACTAAGGCTATCTCCGGTAGCCTTAATATCATTGAGCAGGAACGTGAAAGGGAGATTATCTCCAGGCGTTTTGGCCTCAATGGTCATAAAGAAACCCTCGAACAGATTGGCGAAATGTTATCTATCACACGCGAACGTGTGCGCCAACTCGAAAAGGCAATTCTTATCCGTCTCCGTATTGCCGCTGAAGAGGGCCGCATTGCCGAATTAGCTCCCGCCGAAAAACTTATTGTTCGTAATCTTACTGAAATGGGTCGCGCCGCCCGCGCCTCTGATCTTGCCAAGAAAATTCTTGGCCGCGAAGCTACTGCTACCGAAAAAGCCAACTTTAGTTTCCTCGGCGAAATTTCTCCAGTTTTAACCATTATTAACGAAAACGACAAGTACTATAACACCATTTCTATTGCCGAATATGGCGATGAAAAGACCATTCGTGTCAAGGTCGACGAAATCGTAAATCTCGTTAAAGCCAATAAGAAACCAATGAGCATCGACGAACTTGATGAAAAACTCACTTATGAGCATCCAAGCCACATCGAAGCTATCGCTCGGCTTAGCAAGCAACTTAGCACTTTGAATGGTTTGTGGGGTCTCACTAAATGGCCTACCGTCAATCCGAAGAATATTCGCGATAAGATTTATGTAGTGCTCGAAGAAAAACATGAGCCAATGCACTTCAATGACATCGCTAAAGCTATCAGTTCTAGTGAATTTAAGCGCAAAGACGTTACAGTACAAGCTATACACAATGAATTAATTAAAGATCCACGCTTTGTCCTCATCGGCCGCGGCATCTATGCACTTGATGCTTGGGGCTACCAAAAGGGCACCGTCAGCGACATTATTAAAAAGATTCTTACTAAAGCCGGTGACGAAGGCCTTTCCCGTAAAGAAATCGTGAAGCAAGTACTCAAAGAACGCAAAGTCAAAGAAACTACCGTTCTCCTAAATCTTCAGAATAAAGCACTCTTTACCAAAGTCGGCAAAGATTGCTACAAATTAGCCAAATAAGATTTCGAAATCCAATCAGCAATTAAGCTGATTGGATTTTTTGTTCGGCCCTAATTACCTCGCGCAAATCTTTATAAAGCTCGCAGTGATTACGCGCCAGCTCATCTTTTGTTGGCCAAGCACGATTAGAGTGGTCGATTGGCGATTTCACGCAATACGCCCGATAATTCGGTAAATCCTCACACTCAACAACGTCATCACGCTCGTCGCCAATACCAATAATTTCCGCAGTTTGCAAATTTTTTGCACCGTACATACTAGCAAATTCATATTCGCCGTCAGGATTAAGATGCTCACGATAAAAATTCGCCTTGCGTTTATCTGGCGTGGACCAATACGATGCCTTAGCATCTATTTCCGCAAGCAGCGGCATTACCACGGCGGCGTACTTGGCATCTTGAAAAGCTTGTTCGCCGTAAGTCAATATCATCATCTCCGCACCATGACGTTGGCTAATAAACTTTAATAATTCTCGTGCGCCAGGTAATAAATATTCCTTATAATCGCCGCCCGACAGTTGTTCCACAAAAGCCGCATATACATCCTTTGCGCGCACCGCACTTTGACGGTTGGCTAAAATGCGATTCAAGGCAATCGTAGGGCTAAAAGTTGCATTTTCGCCACGCAAACGCATCTTGACATAGATATTATCGCTATCAAAATCTAAATCACTAAACCTCGTATCGCGCGCGATTAAATAATTCTGGTAATCCCGCGTCAGCTCATCACCTAAGTGGTCCTGAAATACGTTTGCTGCATTGCAAAGTGCATCAAACATCAAACTAGTCCGGATTAAAGTACGGTCCATATCTACCATGTAAATCATCTCGGCCCTCTGGGTCGGCGCCTCCTCTTCTTCCAAACTACCCAAAATACACTCCGCCAACCGACGGCTATCATGGCGCACCAACGCTCGCTGTGCAGCAAGCGGATCGTTTTTTGCCTTATTCTGCCAAATTCGCTTCGCTAATAAATCTGCACCTCGCAAAACGAAATCACATTTTGCATTTTCATCGGGCAACGAAACTGGATATTCATCTTCTAGGGCATAGCGCTTTAATAATTCCTCGCCCGGGATATTTGTGTTATAAATCACTTCGTCCAATATCTTACGCCCAGCCAAACGCTCAACTTCCGCCGCATAATCCATCACCGAAAAATCCGGCGTATGCTTATTTTGGTTCATTAAATTACAAACGTAAATCTTTTTCGCCTTCGCGGCCGCCAATGCAGCACCAATTCCCGGAATAATTAGGGAAGCACCCAGGCTTTCATATAATCCGCCTGGCGCCAACACGATCAAATCCGCATCCGCAATGGCCCGCAAGGCGGCCGGGTTTGGTTCCGGGCGCGGCTCCAAGCGTAGGCCTGGCCGAGGGTGATCAAACTTTGCCAAACGTATTTCGCGCTCATGCCAAATCTCGCGTTCGCCATCTTCGATCACTAAAGTCACTTGATCTAATGTAATTGGGACCACCCGATGTTCGCCAATGTCCAGCATCCGTGCCGCTTCTTCCACCGCATCTACGAAACTACCAGTAGTTTTTTCAAGCGCTGTCAAAAATAAATTACCAAAAGAATGGCCTGCTATGCCGCCATCTTCGAAACGATAATTAAATACTTCACGCAGTTTCGGCGCTTTAGATAGAGCCACGAGGCATTGGCGCACGTCACCCGGCGGCAATACGCCTAATTCATCGCGCAAAACACCCGTAGAACCACCATCATCTGCCATGCTAACCAAAGCTGTAATTTTACGAGTGTATTTCTTTAGCCCCGACAAAACCACAAAACTGCCCGTACCACCACCGATTACAACAATTTTCGGATCGTGATACTCACTCATCTAAAGATAATTCCGCCAATTCTTTAAGCACATTTGCGAGAAGAGAAGCGGTCTGATTGCCGTCGCCCTCTATTTGCGTCTTGCGATTTACTGCCGCAGTGATATCTCGCTCAGAGTATTTTTTGAACTGTTTGCGGCGAATTAATCCCCATTCGCCGAGCACTTCATCAATACGCTCTCGCACATCTTGCGGCGTGCCAAGTCCGTTCACTTCGCGCACTGGAATATTTTCTTGCATTAAAGCTCGCGTCATACCTGTAATCGCTCGATCATAAGCCTCTTGTCGCCGCTCAATCGCCGCCCGCGTATCATCCACGCGCTTACGCGCCATTAAACGACGCCATAATTCACCGTGCGGCACGCGCAAAATAATTGCGCCTTTAATTCCTTGAATTTTATCGTTATCAATCAACCAGCGTACTTGTCTCAAGTCTGTCGGAAAACCATCTAGAATCGCATTCGCGCTTGCCCGCGAAAGGGCATTCTGCATCATCCGATTCATGGTTTTATCATCGATATACATGCCATGATTGAGCGCAAAAGTTACGTCTTTGTCATGCATCGCCATCAATAAATCACGATAAGACAGCCACTGCCAACCATGAGCACGCGCCAGTAATTTACCTTGTTCACTCTTGCCACTACCTGGCGCCCCAAAAAGTGTAATCATATCTTTATCATATCACATAAGCATCATGGCTTTTTGGCTAATTTTATGGTAAAATATGCTATATGGAAATCCTTCGCTTTTTCATGATGCCTATTGTCTGGATACCGATAGTCGTCATTTTGGTGATTTTAACTATCCGCAACCACAAGAAAATTAATCGCCTTCAGATTCTCAACGTTGAGAGCGTTCTTTTGATGATGGAGATTCCAAAAGATAACGACAAGAAAGAGCTTGCAGCGGAACAGCTATTTGCCTCACTTCACGGTATTCTTCGCGATGCAGCAGAACTCAAAAGCTCCGGTGGCGTCCAAGAGCATCTGTCGTTTGAAATCGCCTCCACCGGCAATCAAATTCGCTTCTTCGTCTGGGTACCAAAAGTCTTGCAATCCTTCGTAGAAGGGCAGATCTACTCCCAGTATCCAAGCGTGCAAATCTATCGCATGAAAGAAGATTACGTCGATCGTCGCGATAAATACCCAGTCACTTATTCTTCTGAAGTCACTTTAGTCGAGAACGAAGCTTTACCAATTAAGACGTTTGAATCTTTCGAGGTTGACCCGCTCGCCGGTATTACTGGTACGCTCGCCAAACTTAATCCAAACGGTGGCGAAGAACTCTGGATGCAAATTCTTTGTCGTCCAGTTTCCGATGATTGGCATAAAAAATCCGACCAATGGATCAAGAACGTCAAAGCGGGTAAGACCTTCGATTTCTTCCATATCGATTGGCAATGGCTAATTGAAGTCTTGGCCGCTTTGTGGCGTCCACCAGAAGGTGGCTCCGAACAGCCGGTTAAAGTCGAACTCTCCGAACGCGATAAAACCCGCGTTGCCAAAGCCGAAGAAAAGGCCACTAAACTTGGCTATCAAGTCAAAATTCGTCTCGCCTATGTCGGCCAAGACGAAATGAACGCCAAGCTCAACATGCAGGCCCTCGTTGGTACCTTCAAGCAGTTTAACTCGACCAATCTTAATGGTTTCAAGATGACCGGTGCCAGCTTCGATAAAAACGCACTTGATGCTTATAAATCCCGCCAATTCACTGACGATGGCTTCATTTTAAATATCTCTGAGCTCGCTTCGGTTTACCACTTACCGCATACCAACGTGGAAACGCCAAACATCGTCTGGGCCTCCAGCAAAACCGCTGAACCACCGGCCAAGTTGCCGATGCTCACCGGCAATCCAAGCTTCGACGAGAATATTTCCGCCTTTGGTCTCACTGATTTCCGTGGCATCAAGCATCAGTTCGGTATGTATCGTCGCGACCGTTCCCGCCACGTTTATATCATTGGCCAAACCGGCTCCGGTAAATCTGGCCTTTTGACACTCTTTGCCCTCAGCGACATTTACCATAATCAAGGCTATTGTATTATCGATCCGCACGGCGACCTTGCTATTGACAACCTTAAATTCATTCCGGAATCCCGTATCAAAGATGTCGTCTACTTCAATCCTGCCGACACCCAATTCCCGATGGCCTTTAACCCACTTGAGGTTTACGACCCAGCCCGCAAGCCAAACATTTCTTCGGAAGTTATCGGCGTGCTTAAGCGCATGTTCGGCGAGTCTTGGGGTCCGCGTCTTGAGCATATCTTACGCTATACTCTGTTGGCCCTTCTCGATCGTCCGCAAACTACTTTACTAGACGTTTCGCGCATGCTCACCGATAAAGAATTCCGCAAAGAAACGCTTGAATTCTGTCAAGACGTCACTGTATTGCAATTCTGGAAACAAGAGTTTGGCTCTTGGGGTGAAAAGCAGGTCACCGAATCGGTTGCACCAATCCTCAATAAGGTCGGTGCTTTCACGGCAAACCCAATTATCCGCAATATTATCGGCCAGCCAAAATCAAGCTTCAACATTCGCCAGATCATGGATGAAGGCAAAATCTTAGTCGTTAACCTATCAAAGGGCCTCATCGGCGAAGATAACGCCGCAATTCTTGGCGCTTTCCTAGTCACGAAAGTCCAGCTCGCCGCCATGAGCCGCTCAGACATTCCAAATGTCGAAGATCGTCGTCCATTCTACCTCTATGTAGATGAGTTCCAGAACTTTGCTACCGACTCCTTCGCGGTCATTCTTTCTGAGGCGCGCAAATACGGCCTCAATCTCACGGTGGCCAACCAGTATACTAGCCAGATGACCGACGCCGTACGCGATGCCGTCTTTGGCAACGTTGGTACTACTATTAGCTTCCGCGTTTCCGCCGATGATGCGCCAATCCTAGCGAAGCAATTTGAGCCAGTCTTTGCTGATCAGGATTTGCTGAACCTCAACAACCGTCACTTCGTCGTCTCAATGATTATCAACGGCGAAAAGACTCCGGCCTTCTCGGCCACTACACTTAGCATTCCGAAACCACCGAATGATTTAATGCCGCGTATCGTCAAGTATTCGCGCATGACCTATGCTCGCACCCGCGAAGAAGTTGAGAATGAAATCCGCGCCAACATCGAAGCAGCAGAGAAGTGGAAGAAAAATCTTTCCGACAGCGGCCGCGAAGCCGGCGAGCGGGGCAGTATGCCAAAAGAAAAACCAAGTTATGCTTTTGTGCCAACGCCACAGCAAGATTTCCGCAAGCAAAAGATTTCACCAAATGCCGCCGAAGGTGACTCTAATTCTGGCAATGGTCTCAAAAATCTCGGCAAAATGGTTGCCGAACAAGCCCAAAAGAATCAAGTCGTAACTAATATCAACAGCGATACTCCAAATATTCAACTTGAAAAATATGTACCAGAAGTTGAGCCCGAGACTAAAGATGAGGATGTAGACGAAATTTCAAACGATAAACCAGTTATCACCGGCAGCAGCCGCACGGAAATCGAAATCAACCAAGTCCCTCAGAACGATCCAAGCGGCGCTCCACGCAAAAAGCGTAATCGTAATCGAAATCGCAACAAAAATCGCTCACAGAGCCAGCCAGAGGCCTAAAACGCCATAATAAATACCCACCAACACCCGGTGGGTATTTTGACGACACCATGCAAAAACTCCCCAAGAGAGCAGGGGAGTTTTTATCAAGAAGAAGGTCAATTAGCGACGCTTGCTACCGCGTAGCAAGAAAGCTACGACGGAAAGAGTCGTAATTGAGGCGCCAGCCAAAACTAGCTTAATGTTATCGCTAGTGTTTGGATTTACCTCACCACCATTGGAAGTGTTAGCAGTGATAATCCGCAGATACGTACCATTTACTTTTCCATCAACCTCATAATTGTCGGTCGAAGTTTGCGCGCGCCCCACTGCGGCATATGAGTTATCCGTCAGAAGAGCAGCGTCATACAGAATCTCGCCATCGGCCAACGAATAAGTGTCAGTCTTAGCTAAATCTGGCGCCAAGCGTATCAACTTGTTGGAGGCAGGGTTAGAGACCATATAGTTATCTAGGAATCTCAATTCTTGGTCCCACTCACTATAGTCATCCGATGCTATGCCTAATAAATCATCCACATCACTAGCCGCAATAACTTCGCCATCCCGATTAATACTAATAATCATAACCTTATGCGAATCTGTTTCATCGTAATAATGAGCACCAACCAGTACGTTGCCGTCCTCATCCGCCGAAAGAATATCAAACTCTATTAACCCAGTTTCACCAGTTACATCATCCCAATCAAACTGCAGAATTGGCGTAATCGTATTGAGGTCATTCGAGATTTTAACAATCCCTTCGTACTCAAACCATGATTCCGTCTCTTCATCATATTCTTCGAACCATCTCATCACGATAAAACCATCACCCGCGCGCACTAGACTTTTACTAATACTAGCCATCTTCGTATAGTAGCCCCAATTATCCTCATCGGCATCTTCGGATAAAAATTTCGCAACACTGCCATCGGCCCTCAATAAATATATTCCGCTACCATCAGCGACCGCAATCGTACCATCCATATTGATAATCGCATCTTCAATATAATCAAGTTCAACTTCAGAAGATGCACCTTCTACGCCATTTGCTTTCGCAAAAGTATAGAGATTACCATACTTAGTTAACAGACGGTAATCCGAATTCGTTTCACCCACGGCGACTGGCATCGCATAATCTTTTATAACAGTCAGCCACTCTTTCGTACCATCTTTTTTGAATTTTGCGATGTAATCAACGCAGCTAAAATTATAGTATGCGTCATCACTATTCTCGATTAACACATCATTTGGTATCACATCCTGGCTCTGATCGCCACAATAATCATATAAGTCAACTTCCGACATACCCCTTTCTTCCTGTATAGCAGGAACGGCATATTCTAAGCATTCTTCGATTGGTGCATTTTCGCCCACCTCGAATAGCCAAGAAGCCGGAAAAACTCCTTGTTCGCTGCCGGGATTAATCTTAAAACATTGAACTGTCTGGCCGCCGGCGACATAACCTCCATCCGATGTTGCCTCAATCACATAGTTGACGGTGTCGCCCATATCGACTTGCCCCATGCTGTGGGCGTAGTCCAACGAGCCCGTAGCGAAAACGCTCGAAACCGGCAAGGTAATCGCCACCAACAGTGCACCAACGCCAGAAATTGCTCTCTTTTTCATTTTGTTTGACCTTTTTATATTTGACCTTGTATACCTCAGATTTAAGCACAAGCTTTAATAAAAGTCAAGAAAAACTCCCCCGAAGAGAAGGGGAGTTTTACAAGAATAGGTCAAATTTAACGACGCTTGCTAATTAATGCGGCCACACCGGCAATCACAATTACAGCGACGCTACCGCTAATCGCAAAGATCGCGGAATTATCGTCAGTATTTGGATTTACAGTGCCACCATTGCTAACACCCTTTGCGGCTAAGCGGATGTGAATACCATTCATATTGCCATCAACGGTGTAATTGTCAGTCGATGCCGTAGAACGCCCCACACCTGCAAGCGAATTATCTTTTAGTAGCACCATATCGTTTATTACTTCACCTTCTGCCGTCGCAATACTATCGGTTACTTCTAGATTTGGCGCCAAACGCATTATCTTTTTGTTTTCCGCATCGAAAATCGTAAAATCATCAAAGACGCGCGTTGTTTGGCTCAGGCTAGCCACTTCGTCGACTTCTTTAATCTCAATTAAATCGCCTTCTTTATTAATGCTGGCCAAATAGTAACTATCTTCATCGGTTGTTTCATCATACACATCAAGCAAAATCAAAACATTTCCATTCTGATCGGCCGACAATATCTGTATGTCATCGATTCCAGCCTCATCCACGTCTTCATTGCTAATTATCATTATTGGCGTAACGGTATTTAAATCATTCGACACTTTCATAATTATCGTCGAACCGCTCCAATTATCATCATCGTCTTTTTCTTCATGATAATCAAAAACGATAATACTATCGCCCGTACGCACTAAAGGCTTTGCAATCGACATACTATTAGCATAATAATCATCATTAGTCGTCGCCGTGCTATCGCCCAAGCTCTTTTTCAAGCTACCACTTGGCGCATAAACTGCAACTCCATTATTACTGTCGTAAGTCGTGGTCGTGCCGTCATTATTAATAATTGCGTCATAAACATAGCTCGTCTCAATTTGTGAAGCTAAATTTTCAGCACCATCGGCCTTTGTAAAAGTATAAAGTGAACCGCGACGAGTCAATAGCCGATAATCGCTACTCGTTTCGCCAACGGCTACTGGTTTTGAACTATCTAAAATAACATTCAGCCATTCTTGTGCGCCATCTTGTTTAAATTTCGCTATGTAATCCACGCAACGAACGTTATATGCTGCCCCTGGATCATAATCCGCCAAACGAACCGATACTGGACCAAGAATCGCACTTACGTCTAAGCCACTCTTTGGCGAATCACTTTCACAGAAATCATCAATCGTAAAATGCGGTCCCTCAATCTCGGCGAGCCTAATGCTAGCCGATTGGCGCACGATTGGCGCGTCGACTTTATTACCATTTTCTGCGTTCACCGATTTGCTAGGGTTGGGGGCACTACTATTAGCATAGGCTTCTTCGCATTCCGACATCGGCACTACTTCGCCGATATTTCCTGATATATACCGATTATTAGACAATAAAGCCGGCTTCAAACCGCCGACAAAAGATTCCGTCGTAGCTTGCGAACCGTTACCGCCCTTAAAACACTGAATAGTCTGTCCGCCTGCGACATAGCCACCATCGGACGTAGCCTCTACTACGTAGTTAACCGTATCACCCATGTCTATCTGGCCGATACTCTTGGCATAATCTAGTGATGACGCAAAAGCACCCGTCGCCGATAGCAAACCAACTATCAGCGAAGCGCCCACGCCAAATACAAATCTCTTCATTTTAATTTGACCTTTTTTATTTTTGACCTTTTGTAATTCAATTTAAGCACAAACGTCATAAATAATCAAGTCGAAGAGGAGAGAAGAGGCGAAAAATAACATCGTACTCGCTACGTTTTACGACATTAAATATATTTTCGTGAAATTTGCGCCCTATTTTTATTTCACGCATGTTGAGCAAAAACCGAACATATACCGAACTAGGGAAGTGGAAATTTTAAAAAGATACGCCCCCTACCCCTATATCTCCCCTATTCTACCCCCGTAATCAGCCCTATCTACCTCTGTTATTATACAACCTCCAAGATCAAAAGTATCCATGAACGACGAACGACCGCATAAAACGCGCGAGAAGCGCAAGAAGCGCAAAAATTAATATAAACACTAAGTCGCGCAGCAAAGAGCGCATAGACGCAACGATAGAGGGCTTATAACAAGAAATCTAGCTGGGGCCCTAGAAAACAGCTCAAAATGGGACGGGTGTACAATCAACTTTTGGCTGTATTTTCAATGTCGCACAATGCATATTTTACGACTTATACATATTTGCTAGGCCGATATATAAACAATCATGTATGTACGCCAGCACAAGTACAGAACCCTTTTTAAATGGCAGCCCTACTAAAAATAAAATCATTTTACATCTATAAACGTCAGACAAATCCCGAACATCACAATAGTGAGCACTTCCGAAAAATCATCCGGGGGATCGCTCAGAAGCGCAAATTCTACCGTCAAAATTTGACTTTACGATACGCCAAATCTACGCCTAACACCTTAAAAACACATATTATAACATAATTATGTCCATATTTTGCAACTTTTACCGCCGTGAAATCCTAATTTTCTTGACTTTTTCACGTTTTCATTTTCTCGTCACCTCCCCTACCCCTTTGAGACGTTTTTACAACGTTTTCACCCAACGCTTGCCCTACCCACTTCCCACATCGCTCTCATTCTAACCGAACAAAAACCGAACACAGGGGGAATTAATAGGGCGCACCTCTGCTCTGGCCCTTATTTGTAGTAGGCTTTCCCCTCTACCCGTAAATCAACGTATTCACACTTAATCGAACGGTCATCAATATATCGCAGCATCCGTCCAAGGTCCTCCGCCTGGACCGCACTGCTCCGATCTATCGACAACTTATAATACTCTTTGCGTTCTTTGATATAAACATCAATCTGACGCGCTTTCTGATATGGCAAAACAATCCGGTCTATCTCATAGCCTTCAAGCTTAATATCATTTTCTAATCGCACCACAAATTCTTTCACACGGTCAGATATATTGCTACCGACATTTTCGTCCACAATCGCTACCGTCGGTTCCGGAATTGGCACTGGCTCCAGCAATTTTTCGCGCTCAGATATTACGCTCGTAATAAAATTAACCGCCACAATCACCACTACTGCCAGCAAAATCACCGCGCCAATAACCGTAGCAATGTTTTTGCGTTTACGCACCCGCGCCGCCCGCAAACGCTCCTGCTTTAACTCGCGCGTTTGCGAAGCATCTCCCGCCATCGCACGTCCGACCCGAAATCTTTCATCCTGGTCTTTACGACGGCGAGGCGGAAGTTCTTCGACCATCTCCGGCTCATTATTCTTTTTGCCGAAACGGAACATCTTTAGCGATCCTGTAATACCTCAAGGCCCGGCAATTTCTTGCCCGACAACAATTCAAGACTAGCACCACCACCAGTCGAAACTAGCGTAAAACTAAGGCCCGGTTCATCGCGCAAAACCTTCTCGACATAACCAGCCGTATCGCCACCGCCCACAATCGTGGTCGCGTGACTAGAACCTAATGCTCGTGCTACGGCCAGTGAACTCTTCGCAAAGCGCTCATCTTCCACCATGCCTAGCGTACCGTTCCAAACAATCGTCTTGGCCTCATTAATCATATTGATGATATCCTGTGTGCTTTCTTCGCCAATATCCAGCTTCGCGCCGCTTTCGTCCGTCGCAAAATCGTGCGCCACGTAAACTTTCTCATCCGTCGCCTGATAACCGTCAGCTGCAATCTTGCCACCAACCGCCACTTTATCAGCGAGTGGTAAGAATTTATCAATCATCGGTTGCTTATCTTCAACCTTCGCGCCACCAATAATCACCAACAATGGGCGTTCTGGGGCTTCCATGGCACCTTCTAGGCTCGATACTTCCTTTTCTACTAAGAAACCCGCCACAGCTGGAATCAAGCGCGCTATGGCGTCTGTAGAAGCGTGAGCGCGATGAATCACCGCAAAGCCATCCTGCACAAATAATTGCGCGCCAGTTACTGCCACGATGCTTTTCGCAAACTCTTCGGAATTTTCTTCCTCAGCCGGCGAAAAACGTAAATTCTCTAGCATCAAAATGCTGCCATCCTTCATTCTCTGCACAGCATCAAATACCTTCGGACCAGTTGTTTCATTAATGAAATCTACCTGCTTCTCTGGCAAAAGGGCAGACAACTGCCCCGCTGCTGGACCCAACGAAAACTCTGGTTTCACTTCCCCATCCGGACGCCCAAGATGCGAAATCAAAATTATTTTCTTTGCACCATTTTCTAATAAATATTTAATCGTTGGTAAGCTACCGCGGATGCGCATATCTTCCACGACTTCCCCATCTTTCATTGGTACGTTGTAATCTACCCGCACCAACACCGTCTTCCCTGCGACATCTACATCACGGACGGTTTTCTTTCTGAAGTCCATTTTACCTCCTAGGCCTTCCCTTTTTATAAACTATCTAAACGCGTCGAATTTGAATTTGATTTGTGCCACCCTCAGCATCACGTAAGCCCGACACAATCACGGCCGTCAAATAATCTTGGCCTTCTGGAATCTTCAAATAGCCAGCATTCTTCAAATCCTGCACTTCATCAAACGCATAATTGTCATCATATGGACGCACAAAAGCTGAGTTAGCATAATACAGCGCCAATTGGCCCGCCACCCGTGGGTTGCTCGTCACTGACACCATTGGAATATTTGGGCGTTGCGCTGCAATCGCCGCCGCTGTTGCGCCCGACTTTGTTGCCGCCACAATAATATCAGCTTTGATTTGCTCCGCTAAGCTCACTACTGCACGCGAAATCGCATCATAGTTCTTGTAGTTACCAGTCGTTTCTTTATCGAGCGGTAAAATCTTGGAATGATCCTGCGTATAAAGAATTACCTTCTTCATTTCTTTCACGGTTTCAATTGGGTACTTACCATTCGCCGTTTCATCCGAGAGCATCACTACATCTGCGCCTAGCAATACCGCCGTTGCCACATCGGACACTTCCGCACGGGTTGGACGAGGATTGTCTACCATCGAGCCCATCATTTGAGTTGCTACAATACAGAGCTTGCCATACTGACGACATAGCGCAATCAACTTGCGCTGCACGATTGGCACAATTTCTGCACCAGCCTCATAGGCCAAATCACCGCGCGCCACCATAATGCCATCTGTGGCTTTCACGATGGCTTCCATTGTTTCGTCGTCTTGTACAGCCTTCTTAGTCTCAATCTTCGCAATAATCTGCGCCGTCGAACCATTCGAAATCATAATCTGGCGCAACTTATCGATATCATCCGCACTTTGGATAAAACTCATCGCCACGTAGTCAAAATCACGACTCGCGCCAAATTCAATGTCCGCTAAATCCTTCTCGGTAATAATGTCGCCGCCCATATCGGTATCTGGCAAATTAATGCCCTTGCGACTCATTACGAAACCATCATTTTCAACCTTGATCTTAATGGCTGTTGGCGAAGTCTTTTCTACCATTACGCCTTCAACTTTGCCATCAAATAGCAATACCGGCTCGCCAACTTTGACCTTCTCAGCTAAATTGTATTGAACTGGCAAAACATTGCCCCCATCATGTTCTTGGCAAGCGTAATCCAAAATAATTTCATCACCAGTATGCATGTCGTAATGATTGTCTTTAATATCGCCAAGACGAATCTTTGGGCCTTGCAGATCTTGCACGATTGCTACCGATTTGCCCCGCTCCGCGGCATATTTACGGATAATTCGGATTTGTTCATCACGCTCGTCGTAGGTACCATGACTAAAATTTAGCCGGAAACCATTTACGCCTGCGTATACCATTTCTTTGAGTTTTTCTTCCCCAAAGACCGACGGACCAACCGTCGCAAGAATTTTAGTGCGTTTGAATAGTTTACTCATAAGACTAATTATAGCATCAGAAAGCTATAAGCATAATCCTGACTTGGTATAAAAAATGGGGGCGCACGAACTGCGCCCCCGGGTGCCAGGGTGCCCTTTTGGCACGTAGCCGAAAAGAGCTCGATCTGGTTAAAAGTACGGTCGGGAATAAAGAAGATGATTCGTAGTTCAGTTAGCCAAAATGGCAAGCATCTTCTTCATTCAGGAGCATAACTCCCACTGTACTGCCCTTCGCATTCTGCGAACATTCGCTACAGTCACGAGCCGACACGTTCTTCTCGAGGCGAAAGACGGTTAAATACCATACCGGGTCCACCGGCAGTAAAACCGTCAAGATAGCGGCATTGCATACTGAGCCTTCCCCCCAGCAACAATATTGTCCGCTTCTATCGGCGGCTACGCACAACCAGGCCTTCCCCTGGCAGTGAAGCCGCCCCCGGCAACCTTGCAACTAGGCCTTCCCCTAGCAGCATGAATTGCTCCTTTTCCCCGAGCCTCTTAAAGAACTTCGCTCATTGTAGCGCCACGATAAACAAAACGCAAGAATAAGCATCTTTTGGGACAAACAAAAATACCCCTTACGGGGTATTTTCAAATTCTAAATGGTGATCACGGTGGGAATCGAACCCACGATTGCCAGGATGAAAACCTGGAGTCCTAACCACTAGACGACGTGACCAGTACTACAAAAATAGCATGAGAACGCCCCTCTTGTCAATCCCTACCCTATTTGTCTTTGGCGACCGAAATCACAGTCTGGGCCAGATTCTCGGCGGCATTCTCTTTAGAAAACTTCTTCAAATTCTTTGCTAATTCTTCGCGTTTTTCGGCATCACTCAGCAATTGTTTAATCGCTTTATATAGCAGCTCCGGATCCTCGCTCATTTTGAGATCCTCAACAATTACCGCCGCGTTGGCCTTCTCGTAAACCTCAGCATTTTTCACTTGGTGATAACCCGGCAACTTATAGTTTGGCACCATAATTACCGCTTTTGCCATCGCCGAAAGCTCCGTCATTGTGGAAGCACCTGCCCGGCTCACTACAATATCTGCCGCCGCAAATAGCTTATACATCTCACTAGAGAATTCCAACATCCGGAAATTCGACTTTAGCTCGCCATCCTCCCACTTTTCGTACTCTTTCAAATCCATCATCTCCGGATAGCGCTCGCGACCAGCAACTAGCAAGACGCTAGTAGATTTTAGCAATTTTGGCAGAATCTCGCGCAAAGCAAAGTTAATATGTTGCGCGCCTAGCGAACCACCGGTCAAAACCACTAGAGGCTTGCTAGCATCAAAACCAAGCTCACCCTTAGCAATCTTCTGCTTCGAAGCCGAAGCCGGCTTAAATTCTTCATTAATCGGAATGCCCGTCCATTCCGCCTTGCCTTCTGGATAAGAGTAATATTCCAAAGGCATGCCAGTAGCAATCTTAGCAGCATGTTTAGATAGCACGCGATTCGTAAGTCCTGGCACCGCATCAGAATCGTGAATCACATACGGGATTCGCAAAAAGTGCGCCACCACACCAACCGGCAAACAAACATAGCCACCCTTCAGAAAGATTACATCTGGCCGCTTAAACAGCAAGCGGAAGAAAGCTTGGATAAATCCGCCAATAATCCGGAAGAAATCGGCTATATTTTTTAAAACGACATCAAAATTTTTTAAATAAGTGATAAAGGTGAAATTTGTATAACGGCGCAACTTGCCCGCCGCAATCCGGCGCACGCGCAAATCCATGCCGTTTTCTACCATTAGTTTACGAGCATTTTTGTAGTATTTTTTATCCGTCCAAAATTCAATCTGCGCTCGCGGACGAATCTTTAATATCTCACGCGCGACGGCGAGAACCGGCGTAACGTGGCCCCCGCTGCCCCCGCCTACTACTAGTATTTTCATCTTCTTCTTTTATTACTTCTCGTTTAGTCCATCCAGAGATTTGCAAAACGACGCCTACAGCGTACGAGATGAATAACATACTCGTACCACCATAGCTCAAGAATGGCAAAGTAATACCCTTCATTGGGATTATCCCCGTCATTCCTCCAACATTTATTATAACATGCGCCCCCAACCAAGCGAAAACACCTATCACGAACAGACACTGCTCCTTATCTGCGGTCTTTTTACCAACACCTAAAATACGAATCATCAAAGCCGCCAAAATAACTAGTACGCACAATGCACCAATCAGCCCCCAGCTCTCGCCGATAATTGCAAATATCGAATCGCTCAGAGCTTCCGGTAGGTAACCAGTAGATTGAATCGAGTTTCCTAGCCCTACGCCAAACATACCACCCGTGCCCATGCCAATTAAAGAGTTTTCAAGATGCCAACCATCTTCGCCATCCTCCGTAAAACCCATGATACGCTGCACGCGATGTGGCTGCGTCACAATTAAGACTAAGAATGCCACCGCAATACCAGCTAGGAAATAACCAATCACTTTCCAGCTCACGCCGCCCGCCAGCATCATAGCGAAAATCATAAAAATCATCACCACCGTACTGCCAAAATCTTTCAGTAATATACCCACAAACACCGCAATTGCGCCCATCAAGGCCGCCAACGGTATCATAAACTCACTTTTATCGAGCAGCCCCCGCTCTTTACGATCTTTTATCAACCATGGCACATAAAATAAGACTGCGATTTTGAAAAATTCCGCCGGCTGAAAACCAACCCCAATTCCCGGGATGCGGAAAGCTCGGCAGGCCCCCTCATCACAAGTCACAATACTAGTTGCGCCCGCTTTTCCAAGTATCCAAACTATTACGCACATGATGATGCTTGCGATCAGCATCTTTTTCGCGAATTTTGCTAAAAATTCATGTTTTACCAGCCAGCCAATAATCAATGCCGCCACCGAAATTCCAACCGTCATCGCGTGGTGGCCAAAGAAATAAAAATCACCAAAGTGTGAATCATTTTGTGAATTCTCAAACTGCGCTACGCGGGGACCAATGGCGTAAATAACCACTAGACCAATGGCCATCAAAATCACCGTTAAAATTAGAATCACTAAATCAGCGCGGTGTTTTCTCATTAGCCGATAATACCCCCACCCATAGCCAAAAAGACACCTAGCATCGCCAAAATGCCACCAATAATCCAAAAGCGCATCACGACTTTACTCTCTTCCCAGCCACAAGCTTGCAAGTGATGATGTAGTGGCGCCGATAAGAAAATCTTTTTATGGAAGAATTTCTTTGAAATAATTTGCAATAACGACGAACCAGCTTCCACCACAAATAAGCCACCAATCACTGGCAAAAGTAAGAACGAATTTGTCATCATCGCTACCACGCCAAGACCAGCACCGAGCGCAAATGAGCCCGTATCACCCATCATAAAACGCGCCGGATATACGTTGAACCAAATATAGGCCAACAACGCACCCAATACAATAAAACAAAAACCCGCCAAATACCATTGCCCTTGCAAGAGTGCAATGATACCAAACGCACCGTAAGCCATCATCGCAAGACCACCCGCCAAGCCGTCCATGCCGTCAGAAATATTTACGGCGTTTCCAGTCGCCACCACAGCAAACGCAAATAGTAAAATCATGCCAATCACGCCGATTTCAAATGGCCCCACGTATGGAATCATTACCGTTGTCCACCCCAACTTAACTGCAAAAAACCAACCCAGTGCCAAACCCAAAATCGTAATCATGGCAAATTTCACCGGCGCACGCAATCCCGCTACTGCGGCATGACCGCATAAGTTCAGTACATCATCAATAAAACCAATCACACCACCGCCCACAAAGGCTACAATCGGCAACCACGTTTGGCCACGGTTCAAACAATTTGTCACGATTAACACCACTGGTACCACCACGAACATAATAATGCCCGCCATAGTCGGAAAATGCCGATTAATTTTGTTCTTATGCAGCTTATTCATCACCGTCAGCGATTCGCCCGTTACGGCAACGCTCTTCTGACGCTTCCATAATTTATGCTTGTAAGCAAAATCCGTATAAATCGGCGTTAAAAACATTGAAAGCAAAAATGCCCCAAGCGATAGAATCAGTTCATATCCGATATTTGAGTTTATTCCGTCTAGCATTTTTCCCTTTCTATAATACTGGTTCAATCCTTAAATATTCCAACATGAAATTACTTAACTGATTAAATATTGGCAGAGCGCTCGAGGCGCCCCACAGCATCGTTGTGCCCTCTACTCGGACTAGTATTACATATTCCGGCAAGGCACCCTCTTTTTTGGAGCTACCATAACCGACTGTACCGACCATTGTACGTTTTGAGGTGTAGCGCCCTTGCTCGTCATAGGTTTCCGCCGTACCAGTCTTTACACCTATATTATAGCCTTTTGGATCGTAATATGCACCACTGTTCGCCTTGCGCACGGATTGCAGCATTTGACGCATCTTAGCACTCGTTTGTGCAGAAACCGATGTATGAGTGGCTAATTTTGCTTCAGCCGGCACAAAAGTGCCATTCTGCATCGTACCAGCAATAATCGTTGGCTGATAATACTGCCCACCGTTTACTAGTGAAGCAAACCCCGCCGCCACCTGAATCATCGTTAAATTCATACCCTGGCCAAAGGTCATATTTGCATATTTTACGGCATTACCTTCGCCCGACGGATCATCTGGACTAATAATCATACCGTTCTCTTCGTAGAGTTCAATCCCCGTCTTGTGCCCTAAGCCAAAGCCATTATATAGATAATTGTATAAAGTCGTGCGAGCGGTTTTTGTAATGTCACCATCACCAATCTTGCGTAGCACTTCAATACTACCGGTATTCAGCGAATGATCCAACGCCTGGTAGAAATTCAACGTACCCACATATGATTCAGTACCGCTCGCGTTGCGCATAATCCGATCGCCCACCTTAGTATAGCCCGCATTATAATAAGTGCTATTTAAATCAATTTTTCCTTCATTTATTGCCACAGCATAAGTAAACGGCTTACAGACCGACGCTGGCTCATAGGCATACTCCGTCACCTTATTCGTAAACACGCTCACATCGGTCACTTTATAGTATTCTTCCGGATTATAGGTCGGATAGTTCGCCATTGCATAAACCTGACCATTATTCGGATTCAAAATTACCACACTTGCATTACGCGCCAAGCCATTACTATCATCCACGCTTTTTTTCAGCACCGTCTCAGCTTTTCGTTGCACATTTTCGTCAATTGTCAGCACAATATTTTCTCCATCTTGCGCCTTAACTTCGATATTCTCATCACCAATCGACAACGGAATTGAGTTCACATCCGTAACGGTCTTTAGAAGGCCATCTTTACCCGATAAACGATTATTGAGTGAACCCTCAATACCCGAACCAACACCCTCGCCATTCACGAAGCCCAACACTTGTGCCGCCATCGTGCCCTGCGGATAAATCCGTTTTGAGGTTTCCTGTTGACCCACGCCCTGCAAGTTTGCGGCTTTGACTTTTGTTACCATTTCGTAATTAACGTGCTTCGCGACCGGCACATAACCCACCGTCATATCGGCCCAAACTTTATCCCAAGTCGTAATCATTTGGTCACCCAAAATCTCGCCCAGTTCTACTTGGACTTTATTTTTATCGGCCACGTAACTTGGATCCACAAAAATCAGCCAAGTCCGTTCATTCAAAACGGCCGGCGCTACATCTGTCGCACCGCTACGAAAAAATATCTGTCCCCGCTTGGCATATAACGTCCGCGATTTGACGCGCAATTTCGTTGCTTCCGCAACGTAAACATCGTGATTTACAATCTGAATTTGCACTAAACGCCATAAGCCAGCAATCAAAATAACAGCCGGCACAAGAGACAATAATAAGAATCGTCCACTCCGACCATTAAAATAGTCTGCTATCGACTTTAGCATAAGAATATTATACCAAAAACTAATCTATTCGCTGACAAATCCGCTGCTCTGCGCGGCTACCATCGCACTTGCGACTTCACTACGCCCTTCATCGGCGGCGGCGGCAGTAATTTTTGCATTCTCTACTGCCAATGCATCGCGCTGCGCCTCAAGATCTGTAATCTCCGAATTTACCGCGGCAATCGCCAAATCATAGCTCGTCACTTTCGAGCTTTGGGTCAAATAAATCAAGCCGGCAATCGACACAAAAATCGCCATGAAAGTTATGTAGAAAACTGGCCCCAGCTGAAATTCCGGACGATGACGCACTGCGTTATGATTCCGCGCCCATGTAGCTGAACTCGACTGCCCAGCCGGACGTCGCGTTGAATAATAGGTTGCTGCCATTCCTTCTGTTTGATTCCGTTTTTATTTTTTACTCGCAAAATCTCCACGGGCTCCACACTGCCCGATCGATCTTTTCTAAGCTTTGGCGGTGGGCTAGGCGACAAGAGAAAACGCCTAGCTCCTACCAAAGAAGGTCAAATATTTTTTTACACACTCCGCAAAAACTTCACCTAATGGTACCCCCGGTCAAAAGGGGCATATATTAGATAAGTCTCATTACGTCAAAATTAGCGGAAGTGAACTTTTACCTGTTGTGCGCGGCTGCGGTTGGTCACAATGATTTTTGCCATTTTAGGCTCCTTTTTGTTTTTATTTTTTACGATAGCGCCCGTTCCACTCCACTGCGGGGCACCATCAAGATCAAATCTTCTCGGCCACCCTCAGCTTCGCGCTACGTGCGCGTGGGTTATTAACATTCTCAATATTGTCCGCAACAATCGGTTTTTTCGTAATAATCTTCAACTCCGACTCGATACCATTCTCGCTTGCTTCCCGAAAATAATCTTTCACGAGTCGATCTTCCAAACTATGAAAAGAAATAATCGCGACCCTACCACCCGGCTTTAATAATTTCGGCAACAACGGCAAAGTGCGCTGAATTATCCCCAATTCATCATTCACAACAATGCGTATTGCTTGAAAAATCCGCGTCGCAGGATGCGTATGTGTGTGCGGCGAATGCGACTTAATTAACTCGGCGAGCTCAGTAGTTGTGTTGATAGGCCGATGTTTGCAAATTTCGCGGGCTAGCAATTCAGCACGGCCACGTCGTTCCTCTGCATAAGTTTCAAAAATCTCCGCGAGTTCTCGTTCGCTCCATCGATTAACAATGGTCCAAGCATCTAATTCTTGCGACTCGTCCATTCGCATATCGAGCCGTGCTTCTTTAGAGAACGAAAAACCTCTTTCCTGTTGGTCTAGTTGCGGTGAAGAAACGCCAAAGTCCGCCAAAATCATATCGAAGCAAATTCCACTCTCCACTAACCGTAGCGCAGTATTATAAAAATCGTCGTGCATCAATTTCGGCTTCACCTTTTGGTACTTCGCTTGCAAGAAATTTATAGCATTCTGATCACGGTCATTCAGGACCGCACCATTATAGTTCTGCGTTACTTCCAAAATTTTATCTGCGTGCCCACCGTATCCAGCCGTCAGGTCTAAATATGTTTCACCTGCTCGCGGCCGAAGATACTTTAATACGCTCGATAATAACACTGGAATATGAACTTCATTCATTTCTTCATTATATCTTGTTCGAACCCGAACATCTAGAAATTTCAGGTGTTTGTTTTTATCGCAATGTTTATTTTATCCTTACACTTTTTAAGAACCACGATTTGCTATTAGCGTATAGCCAACTCATGATCATGGCGTTGAGAGACTTAATTTGTGTGAGGTGGAGTTATATGTTTGGGAGGTGTGTATTTCTTGAAGAACAGGGCGGATTCGATTTCGCGTATCCTAAACGCGCCCAAAACTCCTAGATGACCGGATTCGAACGATGTCAATGTGCAGAAAATAACACTCTAGCGTTTCGACAGAGTAATAATTTGATAATCCGATTGGACTACAATTGCTTTTTTCTTGATCATTTTTCCAATCGTTCCTAGTGTTTATTTTCTTTTCGTGGTGTTTGTTTTCATGTTTGCCACTTGTCCCTAGTTTAAGCAACTTTTCAGTAATTTGCAAGACCTATTTTTCTCAACTTTTCCACATTTTCGCGAAAAACTGATCATTACAACAGAGGTAAAACCGAACAAAATATTATTCCGCTCATGGCTTTTTCACAATTGACTTTTTACGCTGTACATATTATAAAAACCGAACAAATCTACTCTTGCTTTTTGGCAAAAATATTTCAGAATATATACACCCTTCTCTCTTGACAAATAATCACGTTTATGCTAATATAAAAATATCCGAGTGGAGTCCCGGATTTCTTTTGAGTCCCCTACCCCGCTCATCGCACTTTATAGTTTTCGATATCCATAAAGGAGGTAAAACTTTGGCTACTGCAATAAAGACGCGGCGCGGCTACGTTGCCACTCCTAAACCCGTAGAGGATGAATATTGCGAGTGCTCGCGCTGTGGCACTATCTACCCCACTATTCATTACCCCACCAACTGCCCCGGCTGCGACAAGCGGCGCACCCGCAACGATCAGCATTTCGCGCACAACCCCTTCGAGTTCGGTATGCCCACCATCGTCGTCCCGCCACATCCAATACCCAACTAAATATCGAAAGCCACAAAAATCCCCGGAGCACCACGCCCCGGGGATTTCTCGTAGTTACGCGAAGTCCAGCATCTCAAATCCAGTATTGTCTAGGACGTCTAGCACCAGATAGCGCTTATCCAGCGGCGGACGTTCTTCTGGGTTATTCCACCATGATAAATCCACTTCGAAATCATCACAGTAAGTCCCCCTAAAATAACCCATACCGTTCTCGTCGATGCGTATTAAGCGCCCAATTTGCGCCACATGCACATATTCGATAATGACATTCATCGCCAGATTCAGTACTAGGCCAATCATGATGCCAATCTTAATTGCTAGCCCAGACACCACCCAAAACGAGTACTTATACGGCACGAACAGCAAAGCCGCTACCACCCAGGCCAGTTGATAAGCCAGCGTCAACGCAATGCGTACGGCCCATTCCCCGCTTAGCGCATCCATATTTTTATCTTCAAAGAAACCGCGCCCGTTTTCCGACAGAAAATCCCCCGCTCGGGTCATCGTGTAAGTATAGATCTTTAACACGATACATTTCTCAAAGATAAAATCCGCCAGCAGATAGGCGAACAAAGCCGCTACCACCGCAACTACTAGAGAACAAAAAGTACTAAGCATCGGGACATCACCCCTTTCGAAAAGTATTTGCCTCTATAACTATTCTTTCAGAATTGCTTACCGAAAGCAATCATAAGCACCAAACTATTTTTCAACCTTTTCTTCTTTGTCGCGCCCAGTCAGCAAGCTACCCACCACCAAAATCGCAACAATCACCGCCGACACAGCCCAACCTTGCCAAGATTGGATAAATTCAATCATAAAGCCCAGCTTAGGCACCATATAAATGTCTTTCCCTACAAAATTATTCGCCGTCACATAGCCAACATCTGGATCCTTATTTGCATCACCCTTCGTAATTACCCTATCGCCATCCACCTCATAAACACGGTGTGTTACCGTGGCATCACCGCTGCGAAAAGTAATTACGTCGTCTTTTTTCAACTCTGCAAATGATGCATGCTGGTTTACAAATACCACGCTGCCCGTGCCAATCTTTGGCTCCATCGAGCCAGACAACACCACATAAGGCCGAATGCCAATCACGAACAATACCAACGATATAATACCAAGCGCAATTAATATAAAAATCACGGCGTTAATTAGTTTATTCAATACAAAAACTGGGTCATCCCATCTGTTTTCAGTACTATGCTTCTTCATCTTGCTCGCGTTTCTCAAAAAGTGACACAATAATTAAACCCATAAACGACACTAAGAACAACAATACCGCCACCCCAATACTATCCTCTGTGTTTGGCCCCACCGGAACCGGCTCTTCTTCGGCATCCACGCGGAATTTCCAATTAATCGAGCTATGGACACTTCCCACACCATTACCCGTGTCTATCGGCAAACCAAGCGTAATCTCGATTGCGCCCATTGCACCAGGAGCAAATTTACCCAACGACGTCTCAGACAAGCCAGCTAGTGGCCCTTCATATAGCACCACGCCATCTTTCGTAATGCGCGCCGTTAACGCGCTTGCTAAATCTGTGTCTGGCACCTCTACAGACGCCCAGACCTCATGTTCTTCGTCATCGGAGTTATTAACCGTAATCTCGCCATCGACCGCATCGCCCGGAGCTAAGACATTCAACTGCGCCAAGAAGTTTTCCGGTACACTTACGTACTGCTCAGCTACGCCATCATAGGACACCGTCACGGCTGAAGCGTGCGATTCGGAATCAATCTGATAACCCTCATCGGCAAAATCCTCAATCGCTATCGCGCCCCACGGCGTATCGCTCGTAAAATCTGGATTAAAGTGTACTGCTTGAATCGCATCAGCCTGTAGCACCATCACAATCTGGCGATTATTATCGTCCCAACTCGCCGGCGCCGTAATGCCTCGGAATACATCAAATTCCTCGCCAGCCGCCGCTTCGCGCGTGAGATAGTAATAATCACCTTTCTGCGTCCAATCGGCGCCTAAATCGTTTTCTACGGCGCGCTCCGCCGCATCGCCAGCCTCATCATAATAATGCACGGACAAACGGATATAACTCGATATACCTAAGTTCTTAATATGCGGCACCGATGTAATCGTAGCGCCACTCGTAATATCTTCGTTTTCATAAACGCCTTCAATCTGGGAACCATCCTTTTCGCGATAATGTGTAAGCGAGATATTCACTGCACCCACCGATATTTCATTATTGACATCGGCAATTGATCCGACGGCCGCATAAACACCCGCTCCAATCATTACGAGAATCAATATGGCGTTAATAATGACGTAAATCTTATTCCGTTGCGTCTTCTTCGCCATCTTGGACTTCCTCTATTCCACCCGTTTCTGTTTCTTGTTCTTGTTTCTCGAGCTCAACTGCTTTTTCTTCTTCCGGTACTGATTGCATGGACTTTTGATTAATTTCATATTGCCAGCGCGCCGTCAATACCAAATCGCCCGACTGACGACCAGAAAATGCGTTATATACACCAGTATTACTAACGCTCGAAAGACTATTTGACCAGCTTCCCGTCGCATTACTGTAAGTATGTAGATTATTGTTCTGATCCTCCCAACCCAACAAAGTATTGCCATTCACTTCCATCGTTGGCACGTCTCGGCATCGGATAGAGTTTGTATTCAAAATCGTACAATACCATAAACTTTCAAATCCAGAATATGGATCCACTGAATCTGCCTCATATGGAATATTAATCATATCAAAGACCGTATAAGTGCTCTGAAGCGGCGTCTGCGAGAACGTAATATCGCTCTCATTGTAGCCATTAAAGTCGTAAGTAATTGTATAAGTAATTGGTTCAAAATACACATTTACCTGCGTATTATTCTGATCTGGCTGCAAGAAGCTGCTACCCGCATTTACGCGCGTGTTTGCCACAGTCACGTAAGCTAACCTAAAACCATTCGGTGGCGTCTTAATGTTCGTGTTAGATGAATTTACATAAACGCGCTCATTCGCCCGATAAGTCCATGTGTTATTTGTATAGCCATTATCGCGAATTTGCGTAGATGTGCCATTTGCATTTATGTAGTAATAATTTACCCTATCCGTACGATTCCGCCCCAGCGGCGGCTGATACTCTGCGAAAGTAAAAGTATTCGTCAACGACTCACTAGCGTGCAAATAGGCTAAAGTACTACCCGTAACCGAAGCCAGCTCTAGCAGCGCAACCGCCACTAGAGCTAAAACGATACAAACTTTATGTAACGTTGGCTTCATGATGTTTGTTTTACTCGTTAGAATTAATAACTATAGTCCAAGATCAGTCCAAACGGCCGATGGAGTCGTACCATTAGTTAGACCTTCGGCCTGAATTGCATAGGCATTTACTACAATATCTGCGCTACGATTGCTTAAATCCGCAATCTCGCTTTCAGTCAAATTCGCATTTGCCGTCACGCTCGAGAACACAGCTGGTAAAGTCGTATTCTTTGCAACAGAAGTCATCGCTGAAGCAGTGCCGTAGGCGTAGACATATTCGCCAGCCTGCAAACCAGTAATACTGCTTGTCACATCCGTCCAACCGCTGCCGAGTGGCGTATTGACCGTAAATAGATCAGCCGTATTGCCGCCAGCCGTACCACGTGGAATTGTAACTTTTACGAAGACAAAGGCATTCTTGGAATCAGTTTCAACCTTAACCGTAGGATCCTTCGCTACAGATTGACCAGGGACAATGTCACCAGCCGTAGTCGCGTTCCAGCTTGGCTCGCTTAAAGTGATATCAACCGCACCAAACTTAAAGGTGTTAGTTGCCGATTCGGACGTATCGGTCAAATACGCTAAGGTTCCGCCGACTGCGAAAACTGCTAGAAACAGCGCAACCAAGACAAATAGTTTCTTGTTCTTTTTCATTTATTGCTCCTAAACATTTATTATTAATAATAATTATAACATCGCTTATGCTATTATCCTAATAATTTTTATGCTTTTACCTAAATAATGTTGTTACAATTATTTATTCAATCTATTCTGTTTCGTTGTATTTTTTACAACACATCAAAAACCGCTCTAAGATAGAGCGGCTCCCTCTTTATTATTCTTACAAAGCATGGTTTCGCTTGCGTTTGCGCACAATCGGATCAAGGTCGCGCTTACGCAGACGCAAAGACTTTGGTGTCACTTCCAAGAGTTCATCTTCCATCAGGAAATCCAAGCACTGCTCTAGCGACAACTGCGTATATGGCGTCAACTGGATTGCACCATCCGATGCGTGCGTACGCATGTTCGTCAGCTGTTTTTCGCGACACACATTAATATCAAGCTCATCTTTCTTCGAAAGACCAACAATCATACCCATATAGACGTCTACTTGAGGTGGAATATATAGAATACCGCGTGCCTGCGCCGCATCAAGCGCATAAGCCGTGCTCTGACCTGCTTCTGAGGCCACCAAAGCGCCATTGCGCTCCTGACGATAGTGCGAAGCGGCCGGCTGATAGCCTTTTGGCAAAGTATTCATAATTGCCGTACCTTTTGTCTCAGTCAGTAGATTATTACGTAAGCCGATCAACGCTGCCGTCGTAATGGTATAGCGGAAACGCACGCTACCGGTCGACAACATTTCTTGATCAATCAACTCCGCTTTGCGTACACCTAACTCTTGCGATACCGCACCTACAAATTCCGGTGCGACTTCCACGGTCAATTCCTCTACCGGCTCCATTTCGACACCGTTTTCATTCTTATAAACCACCTCTGGACGACCTACTTCCATTTCGTAGCCCTCGCGGCGCATGGTTTCAATCAATACGGACAAATGCAACTCACCGCGACCAGAAACCTTGTAACCCAAGCCTTGCGGTTCGAGGCGTAATGCAATATTTGTCTCTAGCTCGCGCTTCAAGCGATCACCAATTTGGCGCGAAGTAGTAAACTCACCCTCACGACCTTTGAGCGGCGAAGTATTTGGACCAATGTAAATACTAAGCGTTGGCGCTTCCAGTTCAATGGTTGGCAAAGCTTCCGGATTTTCGCCCGTCGCTACCGTATCGCCAATTGAAGCTGCGTCTAGGCCAGCTAGCGCCACGATATCACCCGCAATTGCCTCGGTGGTTTCTTCCCGACTCAAGCCACGATAAGTATATAAGCTATCAATTTTACCGCGTGCAATCTCGCCATTCGCCTTCATAATAGAAACGGCTTCATTTTTCTTTAACTTACCACGAAAAATCTTGCCAATCGCATACTTACCAAGATAACTATCGGCCGCGAGCGCCGCTACGAGCAACTGTGCACCCTTAGAATCATCGGTATCAACTTGCGGCTCTGGAATCTCGTTAATAATCGCATCAAAAATCACATGCAAATCATCGTCTAACTCCGGCGTCTTGCCGGCGCGACCGTCGCGCGCAATTGCATAATAGGTTGGATATTTTAGTTGCTCTTCATTGGTTGCTAGTTCCAAGAACAAGTCGCCAATTTCGTCCTCTACCTCGCCCAAACGCGCAGCAGGCTTGTCGATCTTATTTATCACTACAATTGGCGTCAGAGCGAGTTCTAGGGCCTTCTGGAGCACAAATTTCGTCTGCGGCATTGGGCCTTCCTGCGCATCCACAATCAGCAACACGCCATCCGCCATATTCAGCGTACGTTCTACTTCGCCGGAAAAATCGGCATGGCCTGGCGTATCGATAATATTAATCTTGTAGCCGTTATGATAGACTGCGGTCTGCTTGGCAGTAATCGTAATACCACGCTCATGCTCCTGATCACCCGAGTCCATAATGAGCGTCTGGCTCATCTCCGCCTGATTGTCACGAAAAGTATTAGACTGCTTCAAAAGAGCATCCACCAAAGTGGTCTTGCCATGGTCTACGTGGGCGATAATCGCCACGTTGCGAATTTTACTCTTATCGTTCATATCTTTTCCTCACCCTATCAGGCTTATAATGGTGACCTTCCTCTGAAGAGGCTAGAATCGTCGAGATTGGTGTTTTCTCCTTGCCTTGCGCGGCTTCTCTGCCGAGCAACGGCAAGAAAAAACGCCAACATCGGCGATTATAGACCTTCAGATGGTGGGCGGTAGAGGAGTTGAACCTCTGACCTCGTCTACGTCAAAGACGCGCTCTAGCCAACTGAGCTAACCGCCCATAAAGTCTGCGCTTATTTTACCACAGTTCCCTCCTCTGTGCAAGCGTTTTACGCTTGATTTTATCTCAATTCGGAGTATAATAGCACGTATTGGGTCCGTAGCTCAGCTGGTTAGAGCACCTGCCTTTTAAGCAGGGTGTCGTGAGTTCAAGTCTCACCGGACTCACCATTTTTTTGCGAAGCAAAAAGGTGAGGCCGGCAGATTTGAACACTTGAAAATCGAAACCGGACTCACCATTTTTTTGCGAAAAAGAATGCTACAATAAGCCTATGAAAGAAATTAAAAAGGTAGCGCTCAGCACCTCATCATCCAAATTATCATCATTATCATTGCGGGCCTCATTATCTTCCCGCTTCTAGACTTTATTATCAGCCTAATCTTCAAGACTGAGTTTGCTTATTCCATCGACGATCATATTGTTGAGCCAATTTTCTATGGCATCGTCCTCGGTATAGTTATGTGGGCATTAGACAAAAAATCCGTCAACAAAGCCAAAAAATAAGACCAACAAAAATCTCCCCCGATAAGGGGAGATTTTTTTATTTACTCTGCTGTTTCATCGATTTCGATGTCAACGTCGGTGTTCTTCTTAGACTTCTTGGCTTTTTCGGCTTCTTCGGCTTCTTGCTCTTTTTCTTCTTTTTTCTTACTACGAATTGCCAAGAAGATAATCAACGCAATAATCAGCACAATTACGGCCGCTACGACAATCACCAACCAAAGCGGAATGTTCACGATAGTCCGCGAATTGATTGCCGAGACTACTTCGCCTTTTTCATTTACGTAAGTAATCTCTTGCTCGACGCTAAAGACGCCATAGCCAAGCACATCGCCAGAATTGCTAAAATCAACTTCTTTGCCAGGGGCAACTTCTGCGCTATCTTCAATCAAAGTCTTCCATTCAGCGATGCCAAACGCGCTCTTTCCCCGCAACACGTATTTAGCTTCAAAACCAGCGTTGCCTTCGTTCTTTACGGTCGCCTTGGCACTAACTTTATCACTGATACCGATTGGCGAAATAAAGCTAAGCCCTAAACCACCACCAAATTTTGCCTCATCACCACCAATCGTCATACGCACATCAACTAATTCATAAACATCGTCACCATCTGTAACTTTTATTTGCGCATATTGTGAACCAGAAGGTGCGTCAGCCGGCACAATTACACGTACATTTACGGTCTTTTCGCCATTTGCCGGTACTTTGTAATAAGTGACACCGCCCACAAATGCTAGCCAACTTGAAGCTTGTTTATTTTCGTCCGCCACATCGCCATCATACTTAGAGGCTGCAATGGTAATTTCAATTTCTTTGTCAGAATTATTTTTAATCGTAAATGAACTAGTATAAGAACGGCCAACCTCACTTAACATGCCGAAATTAATATTATCCGGATCAAGGTTCCAACTTGCGCCAGTCGTCTCAATCGGTTCTTCTTCGGCAGCCGTTACACAATTTGTCTTTGCGCCATCCGTGCCCTCCACCGGATTACCATCCGGACCGATGCAAGCGCTCGTCGGCACGCTCAAAAAGCTAAATGATAACAATCCACACAGGATAGCCCCCACCAACCAGTATTTTTTCATCACACCTCACTTATTACTATCTCTATTTTAGCACAAACAATTTTCACAAATGTTGTAAAAAACACAACAACAAAAAATGGTGCGGGTTAAGAGACTCTAACTCTCGACCTCTTCCTTGGCAAGGAAGCGCTCTAAACAACTGAGCTAAACCCGCATCAGCTGTGCTTATTATACATCATCTTTACGTTTTTTGCCAAGCCTTTATTCTACCCCTTACCGAGGCCTTACTGCCTCGGTATTCCCCACGTAAAGAATATTAATCGCCGTAATACTCTACTTCTTCGCTCGATCCCTCTGAAAAATCACCATCACCAGACCCCTTCGGCGAGCCACCTTCTTCGTGATCATGGTCGTCATAGTCAGAATCAGATGGTTCAGAATCAGATGGTTCGTAATCAGACGGCTCAAGATCGGACGATTCAGAATCAGATGGTTTAGAATCAGACAGTTTAGGATTAGTATCGGGGTTATTGCCTTGGTGTTTCTTGCCCTTCAAGAACATAAACCACCCAGCTACCGCTACCATCGTCATTACTATTAACAACACAATGAGCAACGGCGTAACATCAAATCCTTTATTCTCATCGCCGTCCTTCGTGTTGTCGGCCTCAGAAGTACCAATACCCGGAACATTTGACATCGTCACGACATAATCTGTACCCTTCTCTACGCCAAACTCTAAATAGCCATCTTTCACGGCAACCGCGCTCGCAACACTCTCTAGACGCTCACCTTCTTTTTCGTAATAATAAATATTTATCAAATCACCATCACTATACTTGTCGCCCACGTAAATTCGCACCGTCGTGCCACCAATAAATGCTCCAGCCTGATTAAATGATACTAGCAAGCCATCTGCATAGTTTGATAACTTCGAAGCGTCCTTATTATCTTCCAAATCCGTAATTGTAATTCCCGCATCAAAATCCTTCGCTTCGCTAATTTTCGCACCATCAATCGTCCAACCATACTTTATTGTTTTGTCGTTTACAATAAAAGATATGGTTTTTCCACTATTTTTGATCTTTTCAACGTCTTGTTCACTAATGATAGTGCTACCTTCTCTCAAAATAATATCTGCGTCTTCATCGCTACCGAGCACCTGATCAAGATCCTCAAGATAATAACCATCCTTTCGCGTAACCGTAACCGTCACTACATTCCTAGCACCCGATTCCGCCGTGATTGTAATCCTAATCGCGTTACTGCCCACGTTTAGTCGATGTTCGCCGGCGCCAGATACGGTCGCCTTACTATCTTCTGCGCTAGCGCTAATCTTTACGCTCGTTACGTTATTTGGCACTGTCAAAGTATAATTATTATCATTGACCTTATTTAATTGGTATCCCTCGGCAGCAATGCTCTTCAGTCGATTATTCTTTGATCTAGTGTCTGGCTTTTGTTGGCCAGAACCGCCCGAGTTACCACCCGAGTTGCCACCAGAGTTACCGCCGCCCGAAGACTCTTTCTTCGCGGTAACTGTCTTGGTACCAGAAACACTACGCGCTACGCCATCCGATGCAGACGTCACATCACCGCTCAGTTGTACGGTAATCGTGCCTTCTCCGGTTGCCGTACAAGTAGTCGAGAATGTCTTGTTCGTATCCATCGCGTCTTCCGTAGCGTTCGCCTGGTTAATCTTACAACCACTAACCGGACCGGTTGCCGTCACATGCACATTCCAAGCCGCTGCCGAATTAACATGTACAGTCGCAGTAAAGCTTTTACCTACATATACAGTAGTAGCACTAACTGACAAACTACCCGACGCAGCAGAGGCACTATTTCCAATCATGAATGCGGCTAACAATGCCCCAGCGATATATTTTATTCTTTTCATATCATTCTCTCCTTTTATTACTCAATCACTTTAGTTCCTAATAAATGCTGCCTTTCTCTCAATAAATCGGCAGAGTTTATACTATTGTCGTAATTAATATCCGCCGCCCGGGCATATGCACCATTCAGAGTAATCGTATTGAGCAAGTGTTGCCTGATTCGGAGCAAATCAGCCGAGTTAATCGCGCCATCGCCGTTCACATCACCAGTTACCACATTAGTAAACACGCGATATTCCGAAAGTCCTTTCGTAATCGTGGTTTTGCCTCCTGTATAAAGCACTTCTTCCTGATCAATAGTTACTGTCTCCACATTAATTCCATAACCATAATTCAATACGAAATTCGACGTATAATTATTCACTTGAGTACCTGGCGTAATCTTCGCAATGTAGCCATTTTCGTCGTCGCGCTCATACTTATTAACAGTAAAGTCAAAATCTTCTTCCCATTGCGCATACAAATCTAAGTTTCCACTCAATACGATTGATTGTTCGTCAGAGTAAGAATCACCAGATCCATCCGCCTGCGTATTCCACCCAGTGAAACTATTCCCTTCCTTCGTGAAGGTATTCTTTGGTAGTGTCAATTCAACGCCTTCATCCCCAGTTAGCGACACAACATCGTCGGTCCCGTTATTTGCGTGCAACGTAACTGTGAGTTCTGCGCTTAAAATAGTAACTGTCTTTTGCGCGTAATACTCCGTATAGTTATCATCTATATAAGCCTTATACTTCACTAGATAAGTACCTTCATCGACGAATGTTGGCGTAGTCTCCAATACATATTCATCATCGACGTCCGCGAATCGGACCACAATATTCTCGCCACTAATATTCACTTCTAATCCATGTGGTTGACCATTATATCTATAGGTCACATCCTCGGTATTATCCGTCACCACAATCTGTGCTTTTTCTATCGTAAAGGTAAAGGATAGATCGGATGACGTTTCATCTTCCCAAATATAATTCGTATTCATTAATGCAACCGTCACCGTCTGCTCACCGGCATCAGTACGCGTATTGTTAGATACGGTCATCGTATCCGCATCGAACCCATTCAGTTCAAAGGCTTGTTCGTTGCCATTATATGTATAAGTTTTCTCGACTGCCGTAGGCTTCGCGACCTGTGCTTTCTCTATTACAAAGTTAAATTGCAAATCGTCCGACGTTTGATCATCCCAGACGTAATTCGTATCATCCTTCAATGAAACTGCCACTGTCTGTTCACCTGCATCGGTACGCGTATTATTAGATATTTCCATTACAGCCGCATCAAACCCGTTCAACTCAAAGGACTGTTCACTACCATTATATGTATATATTTTTTCTACTGCTGTAGGCTTTGCAATCTGCGCTTTTTCTATCGCAAAGACGAATGTCAAATCATCTGACGTTTCGTCATCCCAGACGCAATTCACATCATCCTTCAATGAAACCGTCACTGTCTGTTCACCCACATCAGTGCGCGTATTATTAGATATAGTCATCGTGTCCGCATCAAACCCGTTCAACTCAAAGGATTGTTCGCTACCATTATATGTATATGTTTTTTCTACTGCTGTAGGCTTTGCAATCGCCTGCGGCAATACATTAGTTTCGGCCACAAATGATGCCTCTTGTTCATCGTCAGCAAACGCATAATCTTCGAATTTTTCATCAGTCAATCTAATTACGACGGTCGCCTCCCTCGCGCCGACATTTGCTGAGTCTAGTGCGGCGCTCGAGATAGTATATTCACCGCTTTCTAAACCTATTACTGCGATCAAGCTCGAATCGATCGCAGTCGTTCCATCATATACCTTATCTGCCACCGATACTACCGGCTCAACAATCATCTTAACTTTTTTGACATTGATCGTGATATCAATATTCTCGACTATCTCATAATTATCTGCGTCTTCTGGGATATATTTCGCCTTAAATATACTTTCTCCAACCCCATCAATCACCTCATCCGGATCCATCCAGGCAAAGCCTTCCGGCAACGTTACTTCAGACAATGTTTGCCCCTCATACGCCTCTAAACCTTCCGGCAACGTAAACGCCGGTATTGCTTTCGAAACCGTTACGCTCGCCCGTATTTCAATTAGCTCATCAAATTCAGTCGTATAGGTGAAGGTTAAATATTCATCACCATATCTGAAGCTATCTCTACCATCTATATAGGCATAATCTAGATCAGACGGATTAATTGTTTCTATACGTGTTGTATCCTCTTCGTATATAAGTATCATATACGCATCATTCAAATCCACCCGCTCAAACGCCTTGTATTCAGTCTTTCCCAAGTGCATAGACTTTCTGGATGGGCTAATCAATCTATAGTTATCGTATCCATTCTCCATTACAAAAGTATGTGCAAACGAACCTTCATACACATAGATAATCGCATTTTTGCTAGTAAACGCGTTCGTACCAATCCGTTCAACGCTACGCGGAACCATAATATTCGCGCCTAGGTCGCTATTTTCGAAAGCGTAATCGCCTATACTTCCTATACCGTCCTTCACGCGATAAATCTCTGAATCTTCTGTACGAATGCCGCTGTATGAGTAGTTGCCGATATTTTTAATGTCATCCGGAACGACCGTACTTACGCTAGCACGGATAATCGTATTGCTCTCGGTCTCAATAATTGCATTACTATCATGCCTGCTGTCATATGTTCGGTTATCGGCATCAACCTCAATGCTTGTTAGTGAACCAACATTTCTAAAAGCCGTTTCCGAAATTTTCTCTACGTATACAGGAATAAATAATTTTTTAAGATTCGTCCCCATAAATGCTTCAGCTTCAATTACAATTAAGCTCTTCGGCAAACCAACTTTCTCTAAGTTGCTACATTCCGAAAAAGCGCCTGCTGATATTACTTCAACACCATCCGGAATTGCTACGGCGCCAATCTTCGTATATCTAAATGCGTTCTCATCAATATATTTAACGCTACTTGGCAATTCCACTAACTCAAGGTTAACGTCATTCGAGAAAGCGCTCTGGCTAATTCGGTCAATATCATTGCTGAACTTAATCGTGGCAAGCAGTGGATCAAAGGAGAAAGCCCCTATACCCAACGACCCAACCGTACCAACGAACGACTCTAAATTATCAAGCTCAGAGAAGGCATAGTCGCCCACTACTAGGCTTGCATTTCGAGCCACCGCACCAATCAGGCCTGAACGATAAAAAGCTTGTTTACCAATCGTTGTTACTGTATCAGGAATATCAACATACTTTAAGGTCGAATAGTTAGAAAAGATTCTATCTCCTAATTCCACCACGGTAAAACCATCCCATTCGCTTGGCACATATACCCTATGCACCTGATTGCCGGTAGTTACTAGCGCAATCAACCTAATCGTAGAATCATCAATCCGCTCATACTCCCAACCTTCAGTTGCCCCCGCCCTATTATCTACCACTAATGTCGCTTCTTTCCCCTCGTAGCCGATCGTCACAAACTGGACAGAGTAGTCATATGGATCGTAGCCAGTTACACTTACATTCTCCAATTCCCAAAGCTTCTTCTCGTAATACTCATCCTCGGTGTAGAAAATTTGGACAATCGCCTCCATGATATTCGTCTTATTACCGTAGTTCAACGTTGGCGAAATCCTCGTCGGCGTCTTAATCTTTACAACCGAATAATCTTCGACGTCTTTCTTAAACACTCCATAGTCATCACAGTCAACACCATCGCACGGCACAGCATGTGCAAACGATATTAATCCAAATCCGAAATATTGGTCCCATCCTTTCGTACCAAGATCAAGTGCCGTCTTTTTCAAAATGTCGACTACTGCATCATAATCCAAGTCTCGGTTATAGCTCTTCAAAATTGCCACCGCACTGGCTGCATGCGGCGACGCCATTGATGTACCACTCATATATGTGAAATCATCTTCACCCTCTCCAGGATTTGCTCTCAAACTTTTAATAATATCACCTGGTGCCGCAAACGTAATCTTGCTACCCCAGTTTGAAAATGAAGATTTAGCTAAATCTGAATCCACCGAAGATATAGATAGTACAGAATCGAATGAAGAAGGATAATGTAGAGCTGAAGAATCTTCATTACCTGCCGCCGCTACACTAATAATATTCTTGGCATTTGCTGCATTAATCGCAATTTCTTCCGCATCCAGATAATCATAACCACCAAAGCTCATATTTATCACGTCGGCTTTTTCTTCTCGTGTTATGTAATTAATTGCGGCAATAATATCAGTCGAATAAATAGTACTCTCGTCAGAGACTTTCATCGGGATAATTTTTACATTATCTGGAGTCGCTTCCGCAATTATGCCAAAGACATGCGTACCATGACCGTTCTGATCGCTCATATCCTCCGTAGATCTTTTCAGAACGTCATAGGTCTCTTTAATTTTATCGCCATAGTGGCGCTCAGCCACTTTCATATCCAGACCAGTATCCAAGATTGCCACTACGACCTCAGGCAAATTGCGCGCATTCGCACCGTCGATTGCAGAATCGAGCGACATCTTACTGACACCCCAAGAATTATATTCTACCGCCTCAAGCGTCCTAATCGCGTTCTTCTCCGCAAACAACACATTTTCGTCGTTCTTGTAGTACGCTAGCGCCTCTTCTTTTTGCTCGCGAGTATCGTATTGTAAGAAGTACTGATGATTTGGCGCCTTCACGCATTTCGATGCGCCACGCCAATCTTTAAGTTCATTCAGTGAGGTAATAATTAATACGTTGTTCTTATCGCCATCGGAAAGTTTACTGACGCCATCATAGTATTCCTGCATAAATTCATCGGACAACTCGGAAATATTAATAATCTCCGCCTCCGTAATCCCACGTCCGCTTAGTAAGCCAATTCCAGCAATAACTGCTGCCAGTATTAGTCCAAGACAGAAAACTCCCTTCAGTGTTCTCTTCATATCTTTCCTCACATTTTCTATTCTAATAATACCACAAGCGTTTTAAAAAACAGAGAGTATATTTTATAATATTGTCGACAACAAGAAAAAATCGCCCAGATGGGCGATTTTAACTTCAATAATAGTGCGCCCGCCCATCTTTTTCGCAAGAAAAAGTGGCCCGAGGGCCATACTAAAAATTATGGTGCGCCCGACTAGACTCGAACTAGCACAGCCGTTTGAATAGCCACTAGCACCTCAAGCTAGCGTGTCTACCAATTCCACCACGGGCGCAGGTACCATTATCTTACCACACTTCCCCTCTTTTGTAAAACGCTATGGCGTCATGTTTACCGAGCGCTTATTCACTGACCAATAACGCACATCCGCGAAACGATCTAGCGCATCAGTAAGAATAATCTCGGAATTGAAATAATCACTATATATTTGCGTATTATTCACGTAATAATAAACTAAGGTTGAACGGTAAATACCAATTGCCGGCACATCATTTACCCATGTCTTCAAGAACGCATCATACTTCGCCTTGCGTAGTTTTGCATCTGGCGTAATACGTGCCGACAAGAGATTAACGTCCGCTAAACTATTTCTATAATTACTAAAATTCCAACCGGATTCAGTTGCCTGCGTAGAGCTATAATACACAAACGGATCCGCACTCACACCTAAATCCACCTCATATAGCAGAATATCATATTCACGCGGCTTAATTACCGAGGTAAAGAAATCCGTCGCCGATTGTGATTCGTCGAAAATATTTAATACCGCCTCAAAACCAAGCTCATTTAATTCATTCACCACCTTCTCTGCCACGCGTAAAATCTTATCGCGCTTTTGTACGGCAACGTTAATACTCACAATGCCGCCATCGATATCGTATATCTTTTTGTCGTCCGCATTATAAAGTAGCTTTGCGTCCGCCAATAGTTGATAGGCTTTGTCAGTATCGCGTGCCGGCAATTCCGGATAAGTCAATTCTGGTGCTTGCGTGTCCAAAATTGGATAATCCAAATATTCGCCATCACGAATATCTTCACGAATTTTACTCATATCAATCCCATAACGAATCGCCTGGCGAACTTTCACATCTTTAAAGACCTCACTCTGATTATTCAAAAATGCAAATACACCACCATTTATTAAATTTGTGCGCTCACTCATATTGTTGTTGATATCCTGCCCCTCCGGCAGCTCAGCCGTCGCAATTATGTCGCCCGCACGCAAAGCCTCAGTAATATCATCCGTATTGGCATAAGTTTTCAATGTGAATGACCCCAACATGGCATCATGCAAAAAATAATTATCATTACGGTTTAAATAAATGGTCTGCTCACTTAAACTCGTCACGCCACCTACCTGCATCGCATTCAATAAAAATGGACCAGACGTAACTGGCTTAGTGGAAAAATCGCTCTCATAAACCAAAGCTGGACTAATGTCTTTCAAAATGTGTGCTGGCACTAATGGAAATTCAAGACTATCAACAAAGTCCGTATAAACTGACGGCAAAGTAAACTCCACTGTTAAATCGCCAGTCTTTTTATATTTAACGCCCGCAAAATTTACCGCCACCATTGTTTTGGCCGTCGTATCGTTAATAAGATCAATCGTATAAATTACATCATCAGCCGTAATCGGCTCGCCATCCGACCACACTAGATCATCACGTAAAGTCAAAGTCCAAATTTTGCCAGTCTTATCCATCGTAACCGACTTAGCCAATTCAGCTTTTTCGTGACCAGATGCGTCCGGCGACACTAAATTAGCGAACATCAACTTCGCTAGGACTTTTTCCGAATTCGTCACCGCATAAAGCGGATTCATTGAGTTTATCCTACCGAGCGTAGCTTCGGAATATTCCCCACCATCCGTAAAAGCATTCGTGTCGTATGAATCGCCATACCACATTATTTGCACTACCGCGAGCAAAAACACCGCCAAGACTAACAGGCCCCATTCTAATACCCATAAGCGCACTTCATGCACATTCTCAAGGCGCCCCAAAAAACGATTTGTAAAGCTTTTGCCCAAATGGTCCAAAAACTCATTCCAGCGCGTCAAAAGACTACGCTTCCGTCGTTGTTGCCCACTCTTTTCGTATTCTAATTTCATTATCCTACAACTAAAATTGCCAAGATTGAGAGCACGAAAATCACCGCGATCACAATCGTAGTATTATAAAGCGACTTCTCGAGACCGCGACGCTCAGTATTGAGCTCGCCAGAGCCACCAAAGCCAGCACCAAGTGAGGCGCCACGTTGCTGCAATAATACTAACAAAATCAGCAATACTGCCGAGACGAAAGTAATAACTGTACAAATCACACCTATATTCATAGGTCTATTTTACATCAGGCATGGCCAAGTTGACAAGAAAGTTTATTACCGAGATGATAAGACAGCTGCCTACCGCACCCCAGAATGAAATATATACGTCTGGAATTAGCCAAATCGTTAAGCCTACCATGGCTGCGTTCACTAGAATCGTAAATAGCCCCAAAGTCAAAAAGATAGCCGGCAAAGCGAAAATCGTCGCCAGTGGTTTCACGAATGAGTTTACTAACGAGAAAATCAAACCCGCCGCCGCATACATCCAAAATGAATGCTGAATATCCGAACCTTCTTTAAATGTGGCAAACAAATTAATACAAATCCACATCGATGCCGAAGAAATCAGCCAGCGAAGCAAAAACGTTAAAAATTGTTTCTTAATCATAACCGTTCTATTTTAGCGCATCTTTACGTTTTAATAAAGTGTGATACTGGATCGCAAACCGATGGCTTTCGTCATCAATTCGCGCGATTAGCTTTGCAATATGGCTATCTGGTGCCAGTTCTATCATCCGGTAATCATCTTCGCCTTCTGGAATCACTAGGCGCACACGCGCGTTTTTACTGTGGTCGCCACTCTTATCGCGCCCCACCACCGGTACGCCTTCCGCCGCAAGCTCTGCCCGCACTGCGCTAAGTTGCCCCACTGAACCATCTAACACAATCAAGTCCGGTCGCCCCCAATCTTTCAAATGGCGCAATCGACGAGTCAACACCTCATGCATACTCTCCGGATCATTATTCTGCTGTTTATGTAACTTAAAACGTCGATACTCCGTGCGATCTGCCACGCCATTTATAAAACACACCATCGAGCCAACAACATTTTTACCTGATTGATGACTAATATCGTAACCCTCAATCCGCACTGGCGGCTTAGCTAAGCTTAATACCTCCTGTAAATCACCCAAAGCTTGATCGCTCGAAATATCCAAAAATTCCTTATCCGAAAAGACAATTTTCGTGCCCATACCCTTTAGACCAAACAGTTGGTTGCGCAGCTCTGCCGCTTTTTCATATTCGCCATTTGCCGCCGCCTCATACATTAACTTCTCTATGTCGCGCAGCAACTTCTTGCGATTCCCCTTCAAATAGCTAATCATCCGGCGCAAATTTCGTTTATAATCCTGTGGCGTCGCTTTGCCGATTTCAATTCCTGGCGTTAATCCTAAATCTGTATTTAGCGTCTTTCGCCCGTTATATGGTCTGTCGTAATACGGAAACACCCGTCGCATAATCCTAAGTGCTCGCTGAATCGCAATTTTGCCATAATATGGGCCAAAATATTCCGCACCATCGTCCTCTGGATTACGCGTCATAGTTACGCATGGGACCTCAGATTTCATATCAATTCGCACATACGTTACCGATTTATCGTCACGCAATAAAATATTCCACTTCGGCATGTAGCGCTTGATCATTTCGGATTCCAAAAACAGCGCATCCATCTCGGTATCTACTACAATCCAATCCGTATCATCAATCTCTGCCACTAACGCACGCGTCTTTGCGTCTTTGCGCTCTGGCGATTGAAAATACTGGCGTACGCGATTACGCAAAATCGCCGCCTTGCCAACATAAATTACCTCGCCATCACGATTTTTATGAAAATATACGCCCGGCTCCTTTGGTAATTCCTTCAATTTTGCCTTTAATTTTGGCGTTAATGACACCATAGTCATAAGTATATTTTACCAAAAACACCCACGTTGCCGTGGGTGTTTTCTTTAGGGCATTTTTATTAACGAATTGCGCTAGTCAAACCACCAGTCATACTGGTTGCCTGTTTAAACAAATCTTTCAAGCTTACGCCGTCAAATTGTTCTTCGATACCACTTTCAACTTGTGGTAAAGCCGTATCGACACAACTTTTAATCTGAGCTTCGGCAGTAAACATTGACTTACATTGTTTTTCGACATATTCCTTTGCAACTTCTTTGGACTTTGCCTTAGCAGTTTCTTGGAATTTCTTGTCGATATCGTCAATCGTCTTTACGTCACTCGGCGCGCTAATTGCAGCCTTTTCGTAGCTAAGCTTAAGGTTAGCACTACTTTCGGACTTTTCTTCTTCATTCTTCTCCGAAATTACAATCGCCGCCAATTCGTGCGAGAATGGTTTAACACCGAGTTTGACCGACATATTCTTCAAGTCCTCATCGGTTTTCTCGTCTATATCGAGCATCGAATCTTCGCTTTCGCTGCAAGAATTAAGATCTTTAACTTCTTGCAAATCTTTTACTGCTTTTACGAAAGCATTGAATTCGTCTTTATTAATTTTTACAGCGATATATTTAATACCATCCTTCTCGACTACTTCCGCTTTTTCGTCAACTACGATAAAAGTATGCTCGCTATAAACCTTAGCAACCTTCTTCTTGAATTCCGCCGTTGAAAGCGCTTCGCCTTTCTCGGTTAAACACTTCATGCTAGTGCTAGTCTCAGAATCAAGCTTAATCCAAGCATCCGATAACGCTTCACCAAGGCTATCAAATACTGCTTTGATGGTCTTCATTTGCATATCGTCTTCATCGTCTTGCTCGCCACCAAAGGCCGTCATCAAGCTAGTAATCAACTGATAAACTAAATCAGTCGCGCTTTTAGCATCTTTAACCTTAATGTAGCCAACTTTATTGACTTCGATGACTTCTAGGCCCAAATTGAGCTCGTACTCCTTAGCCTTTGCCTTGATGTCGATATTGGCGCTTGCATCATTACCACTAGCACTGACGTCAAGTGACACAGTTGACTCAGTTTTATCCCCACCACCAGTATCGGCTGAAGTCTTAATGTCGCCCTTGAGCTTTATATTCTCGGCTTCCCATAACTTGGAAATGGCATCTTTCACGCTATTTTCAGGTGTTTCATGAATGCTATACCAAACAAAGAAACCAATTCCGCCACCAATCAATAGTAACGCGATGATAATACCGATGATTAAACCGGCTTTACCTTTTTTCTTCTTTGGCTGCTCGGCTGCCGCTGTGGCTGCAGCTGGGTCCTCTGGCACAGCAGCACTAATCGGATCAGCTGCTGGTTCAGCGGCTGGAGCTGGCGCTTCAGCTACTGGTTCTGGGGCAACACTCGGCTCAACGGCTGGTGCTGCACTTTCTGTTGCTTTTACCTCCGAGGTAGGCGCGGCTTCGCTTACAGCTGCCGCATCTCCTGTTTCTTCAACTGACGCAAATGGATCCACAAGTGCACCATCAGTTTCCGTGGTCGGAGTCATTTTTTCGTCTTCGTTCACGTTTTCGTTCCTTAATGCTTCTTCGTTATTAAAAGGTTGTTCTGGAATTTCTAAATCCCCGGACCCAATCGCGCCGTCGAGGAGCTTCTCTTCCTCGGCCGGCTCAACTGGCTCTTCCTCTGCTGCTTGTTCATCAAACAACATTGGATTTATTTCATCTTCTTCGATGGCGACGAATTCCTCCTCCGCGATCGCTTCGTCCTCTAGCTCTACCTTCTTTTCGGTGTCGGCTAGCTCGGCGATATTCAACTCGCGCGAGTCAACATCGTCATCCAACACGGAAACTACTCCTTAATTTCGTTACCGGATTCGTCAAAGTACTTAACGACACAAGTTTTATGGTTGCGGTTGCAAGCCTTGATGGAACTGTATTCGTTATAAATATCAATTGAGGTAATCAAAAGAATTACCGAAAGAATCGCGAAAATCACAGTCGTGACTGCAAACAAAATATAAAAGAATTTATATTTGCCAGTCGCTCTATGACCTTCTGGATATCTCTCATAAAGAATACCCTTACCTGATGTTTTTTTGGCTACTGGCGCCTTCTTGACGGTCGTAGCCTTTTTCTTGGCAGTTTTTGTTGCCATAGGAAAATGCCCTCCTTATAAAATGCTTTAGCTTAAATATATCACAAATTTTACTCAAAAATCAAAAAATCATAAGCATTATGCTATAATTAAGGCAGAGATTTTTTGTATTTAAAGGGAGAAAGGCATCGATATGCAAGAAAAGAATACTAACATTAAGCACATTCACGCGCGCCAAATCCTGGATTCACGCGGGAATCCGACCGTCGAAGCCGACGTCATTCTCGAAAGTGGCCATGCTGGTCGCGCCGCTGTGCCATCTGGCGCTTCTACTGGCGCCGGCGAAGCGCTTGAGTTGCGCGATGGCGACAAAGACCGCTATGGTGGCAAGGGCGTCTTAAAAGCCGTCTGGAATGTTAATAATAAAATCAGCGACGTACTAACAGGTAATGATGCTGCCAACCAAGAACAAATCGATCATTTGATGTGTGAGCTTGACGGTACCGACAACAAATCCAACCTTGGCGCTAATGCCATCTTAGCCGTTTCCATGGCGGCCGCCAAAGCCGTTGCACACGCCAAAGGCGCACGTTTTTATGAATATATTGCCGACATCGCCGGCACTACTGATGACATGAAACTCCCAATGCCAATGATGAATGTCATGAACGGTGGCGCGCATGCCGACTGGTCAACGGATTTCCAAGAATATATGATTATACCGACTGGCGCCGGTAGTATTGCCGATGCTGTCCGCATGGGCGCTGAAGTTTTCCATAAACTCCACGACATTTTAAAAAATCGCAAATATGCCACTACTGTTGGCGACGAAGGTGGCTATGCCCCATTTGTTAAAGACGGTAATAATGAGCCACTCGAATTAATCAAACTCGCCACCGAAGCTGCCGGCTATAAACTCGGCGAAGATATCTGCATTGCGATGGATATAGCCGCATCCGAATTTGCCAAAGACGATCACTACGAGCTCAAGACTACTGGCGAGTGGAAGACTAGTGCCAACCTCGCCGATTGGTATCAATGGATTATTGATAATTATCCAGTAGTATCCATCGAGGATGGTCTCGGCGAAAATGACTGGACCGGCTGGCAAATGCTTACCGCGCGCTTCCCTAAGCTTCAGCTTGTGGGTGACGACCTCTTTGTGACGAATTCCAAATTACTCCAAAAAGGTATCGACGAAAAAGCCGCCAATGCTATCTTGATTAAACCAAATCAAATCGGCTCTCTCACTGAGACTATTGAGGCCGTCAAACTCGCTAAGGCCAACGGTTACCGCTGCGTCATGTCACACCGCTCTGGCGAAACCGAAGACACCACTATCGCTCACCTTGCGGTTGGTCTTGGTACTGGCCAAATTAAGACTGGTTCACTTTCCCGCACTGAGCGCATCGCTAAATACAATGAGCTCATGCGTATCGCCGAAGGCAATCACTCCCTTGGCTTAACCAATCCATTTAGCGAATAACACTTATCCGGAGCGCTACGGCGCTCCGGCATATTGATGCAAAAACTCTCTCAAACTCATCAGCTCCCCACTGGTGAGTTTTTGTATAAATTATTTATTCAATCCGCAAAAAATCGTGAATTTTCAGCTTTTACCCCTTAAATTCACGATTTTTCGACTAAAATTCGTAGCTATCGCCCACACCGACTACCGACGCTATCTCCGGTAATTGCTTTTTGAATTCCTCGCAAACCACATCACTCGTACAGTGTGCCAAAAGAATACATTTCACCTGATTTTTTCTCATATAATCAATGGTCGCCTCAGCCTGCGCATCAACCTCTTTCAGATGGAAACCACCCATCGCCACCAAGACTTCATTGCAGCCAGTCACTTTTTTCGCATACTCGATGGTATTGCAAATACCACTATGCGCACAGCCAGAAATCACAATGATTCCATTGTCTGTTTTTATAGCTATTCCTGAATCATCGAAATGCTGGTATGTTTCCCCACCGCCTTCAACCATCGGCAGATTTTTACCCTTCTCAAAATCAGTCAGCCTAGCAATTTCACCGAGAAAAGTGATGTTATCCGTAACTGCAAACGGCGTTTTTGTTGCAATCAAGTCGTATTTATCCGATAAATCTTCTTGCGTTTGCTCTATGCCGCCAAACTTTCCAGTCCTCTTGCTAATCCTTTCTTTAATAAAGTCCGGATGGCAGATGAGCTTTACATGCTTATTAAAGAATCTTAAGCCATTTCCATGGTCATAATCACCATGACTCAGCACGATTGCCTCAACGCCGCTCAAATCTATTCCTAATCTCTCGGCATTTTTCAGATAAATATCCGTTTGGCCAGTATCAAATAATACTTTTCGGTCACCATCTTCAATCAACAGCGATAAGCCATGCTCACACTCAAATCCTTCGTTACTGCATCTATCGTCGTTCAAAACAGTTATTTTTACCATTGGCAGCCCCTCTCTAGAAGCCTGGCTTACCTAACAGTTCAAACATCCGTGTCTTGTAGGCCTCTACACCCGGCTGATTAAACGGATCCACGCCCAGCGTGAAGCCACTAATCGCGCAGCTCATTTCAAAGAAGTAAATCAATGCACCAAGCGAACGTTCGTCTAGCTTTGGCAAGATTATCTCGAGTACCGGCACGCCGCCCGCCGTATGCGCCTCACGCGTCGCCGCATTGGCGGTTTTATTGACGTAGTCCATTTCTTTGCCTTCAAGGTATTTTAGACCATCCAAATTCTCTTCCAGTTCTGGCACCTTTACACCATCGTATTCTTCGGCAATCTCCACGAAGGTCTCGAACAAATTGCGGCGCCCTTCCTGGATATATTGCCCCATCGAATGTAAATCGGTAGAATCTATCACGCTGGCCGGGAAAATACCCTTATGGTCCTTGCCCTCGCTTTCACCAAACAGCTGTTTCCACCATTCATTGAAGTACATAAATTGCGGCTCAAAGTTAGCAAGAATCTCTATATCAAAACCATTTTCAAGTAAAACGTTGCGTGCTACGGCGTATTCAGTAGCCAAACCGCCATCAGAAATCAAAGCTGCACGTTCTTCCTCGGCACCATCCATTAAAGCGTCAATATCTACGCCAGCCGCCGCAATTGCGAGCAAACCAACCGCCGTTAATACTGAATAACGACCGCCAATATTATCTGGCACTACAAAAGTCGCATAGCCCTTAGCGACCGCCTCGTCATGTAAGGCGCCTTTATTTGCATCGGTCGTGGCATAAATCCGCTCTGCCGCCTCATCTTCACCATATTTATCAATCAACATCTGCTTAAAAATGCGAAATGCCACCGCTGGCTCAGTGGTTGTACCCGACTTGGAAATCACATTAATCGAAAAATCTTTATCGCCAATCTCTTTTTGTACTTTCTGCAACTCGCGCGGGCTCAAAGAATTGCCAGAATATAAAATCTTGGTTTTCTTGGCGCCACCGAGCGCCTCAATCACGGCACGATGGCCAAGATAGCTACCGCCGATACCAATACAAACCAAATAATCTGAATCATTCTGAATCTTCGCAGCTGCCGTTTTAATTCGGGCAAACTCTTCTTTGTCATAATTCACTGGCAAGTCTACCCAACCACCAAATTCGTCTTGCTGCGCCCGCGCCACATACGGCTTGGCCTCATCTACACGTCGCTGAAATTCTTTAGAGTCAATCAATCTCGCGAGATCCGCTTTAAAATCAATCATCTCCTACCTCCTTTTTGTTCTCTTTTTATTTTAACAAAAAACCGACTATGTTTTAAGCATCGCCGGTTCTAATTTTTACAATGAAACTGCTATATCGTGTAAATCGGTTGAGCTCAAGCTACCGCTCTCATCAGTAATCACATAGAATACGCCACCATTTACCCATGCCGCATTCGACTTTGAGACATAAATCGTTAAACCTTGCCCCTTAGCAATCGAATAATCCGATCCCCAATTACTACGAACATAATTCGAAAGCACTGCCGCCGAATCCCAGCTTGACTTCTCTTCTTCAAGAGTAAATTTCTGACCTTCACTATTCTTGAAATTCATCGTAATACGACCGGCTTCTTCTTTAACTAGACCATCTAGACGATAGTCAGCCGGAATATAGCTCGGATATGCCTTATCGATACCAGTTTGCATCGCAGCGACACGTACTGAAATATCTGGCATATTTAGATAAACGAGATAACCAAGCAGTGCGATTGAAATTACTGCCATCGCTGAAGCAATCGCAAAACGACGCTTCTGCCAAAAATGCTTCTTCTGCTGCTTCGATTCGCTAAATTGAGTTGCGATTACAGTATCGCCATCCTGGACTTGGCCGACTTTACGTAAGGCTTGCTGAATAGCGCGTTCCTTCAACTGCTGTGCGCTTAGATGTTCTGGCTCTGCTTTGCGTGCCGCTTGGCGCGCCTTAGCCACTTGCACGATGTGGTTGCGCTGTACGCCGCGATCTTGATCTTGAGCCTGTTGTTTTTCAACTGCTATCTGTTTCGATTGCTGACGAGCCGTAGCTTTTTGCACTTGCTGTTGCTGAACTTGCTGCTGAGTCTGTTGTTGCTGTGCTGCCGCTACTGGTTGCAACCTAACCGTAGCACGTTTTTGCAATAAACCACGCTTCTGTTGTTGGCCACGGTTCGCGCCCATCACTTGCGCACGTGCTTGGATGCGCTGTTGCTGCTGAGCCTGCGCCTTCGCTTGCCCCTGTTGTTGCTGAACGACATATTGCTGCTGGCCTTGTTGTTGCTGTTGGGCCCGTTGTTGCTGTTGAGCTATACGTTGTTGCTGTTGTTGCTTTATCTGACGACTCTGCTGACGACCCTGCTGTTGCATACGCAAAGATTGCGAAGCTGCCCCAGCGGCAATATTAATCCGCGCCTTCGCCACGGGCTTACGCACAAATTTACGGTTTAAAGTAGTAGACTTCTGAATGCGATGGTGGTCCAACGAACTGGCATGGTTAGCCGTAGCACCTTTCATTGAAACATTTTTAACTCCGTCCATTGTACCTCGCTATTATTCTGCTAAAGCTATCTTAAAACAAAAACTGGCGGAAATCAATAGCGTTTTCAAAAATTTTATTCACAACTGTACCTATTTTTTAAGCATAAGCGTTATTCTGGTATATAATAATATACAGACAAATTAATTTTGTGATTATTCTATGGACCGGAGAAAGACAAAGAAAATACAAAATGCGCGCATAGTTGCAACCAACATTTTTATGGGACTGTCCGTCATTGCGATAGTTTTTGTACTCATGCTCATCGCTATGGGATTCACATTTAATGAATCAGGTAGCCTCGAACAATCCGGCCTAGTCCAAATCTCATCCAACCCTGGTGGCGCCACCGTCGAAATTGATGGCGACACTCAATTTAGCCGCACTCAAATCAGCAAAATGCTAAGTGCAACAACGCACCACTTTAAGATTACAAAAGCGGGCTACGATACTTGGGAAAAAGATCTCAAAGTCGATGCTGGTTTACTAACGCGCGTTGAATGGGTTCGCCTCTTCCCCCTTAAACCAGAAAAAACCGATATTGTTAACTTCGGCGAACCCCGTCTCGTTAGCGTTTCTGGCGATCGCAAACGTATGCTCTTTTTAGAAAAAGACCAAACTGAGTTGATTAATATTGATCTTCAAGGCGAAAAAGCCAAACGCACAAAGCTATCGCTTGAAAAAATACTCGGCACCACCAAGGGGAAAACTCTTATCGGCAACCTATCCGTTGTGGCTTGGAACGCAACCAATAATAAAATTATCCTCAACTGGACCGTAGAAGAAAAAGCCACTTGGTACCTTGTTGACCTCGAGGATATTGAAAACACTATCAATCTCACCTCTAAATTTAGTCTCAACTTCTCTAAAATTCTTATTGCTAACGATTCCGCCTCTAAACTATGGGTTATCGAGGCTGGCAATCTCCACCTCATCGACACCAGTAATCTCACAATCTCTGCGGCCAAAATAACCGGCATTGAACGTATTACTAACAATAAAGATGTTGTGCTTTATGTGAACACCGATCCGCAAACCAAAAAACGTGCCATCAAGCTCTATAAAGATGGCGAGTCGGACTCTACCGTCATTACCACCGTTGATAAATCAACTTCAGTCGTGACACTTGCCCTTGGCACTTATTGGGGCGATGAATGGTTAACTTATACGCTTGATAATCAAATCTTCGTTTCCAGCGGCAATTATCCTTCTTTTGAGAAACCACGCAACAATGCGCTCAAACCAATCCTCACGCGCGAATTAGACTATACGCCAACTCTCATTTCCGTCAGCGACAATCAACGCCTTGTGACTATCGCTCACGAAGGAAATCTCATGGCCTACGACGTTGAGACTCGTAATTATTATGATTCTACCTTCGATTCCCCGCTCGCCAGCATCAACTGGCTAGATGATTTTCTCCTCTGGCAACATCATGAAAACAAAATTATTGTTCAAGACTTTGATGGCGGCAACCACCGCGAGCTACTTAAAAACATCAATACGCAATTGCCAATCGTACTATCCGAAAACAATAAATGGCTCTACTTCTTTACGCTCACCGAAGAAGTCGACGATAGTGCAAATACCGATAATACTACCGACAACGGCTCGGCCGAAAAAGCTGCCGAAACCAAACTAGTTTACACACTAAAGCGCGAAAAGCTTCAAATTTAGTTCTGTCCAGTTAGCCAACGCCAGAAAGCTTCAAGTGGCAACGGATCATTTTGTGGCATTTCGTACGATGTCTCTTCTTCGCCTTCCCCAATCGGCGCATCCGAAGATGCATTTTCATAAGATGGGCTCACCTGCTCGCCATATACCAAATAACGTTGCTTCGAAGTGCCCAACGGATAACAAGTCAATAAAGTCATCACTGGCTTGCCAGCATTATCAGATGCTATTTTGCGTAGCGAATTAACGTCAGTCGGCTCTACGATCGTAGTACCAATCATCTTATACGCATAACGCGTTCCCTCGTAGTCCATATAAAACATATCGCCAACCGTCAAACGCGTTAGCCCAGAAAAGATGAACTTATAATTAGAATTTTGCCATGGATCACCGCCCGAATGGCCAGAAATTACCGAGTTACCAATCTGACCCGGCTTCGCTGACGCGCCCGGCACTGAAAAATGTGCCACGCCATTCGACATTGCTAAATTCATAGACGCCACATCGTTCTTCGAACCAAAGGTAACCGGTACTTCTACGTTTATTTTTGGTATCATAAGTGTCGGCTTCTCATGCGTTGCCACCGTTAACGAAGCGTCGACATCCGAAATAGTGTTAACTGTCGAATTACCAGGCGACATGTATGCCACTACATGCGCTGTAATTACTTGGTTATATTGATATAACACGCCTAAAATCAGTACAATTAAGCCCACAATGATTGGGATAAATCTTCGTCCCTTCTTCATTCTGCGCGCTCGCTTCTCTGCTGTCGCACGAATTCGCGAACGAAAATCATCCTGCACTGCTTGAGATTCAGCTTCATCTGTAGCGTTCTTCGCTAATATTGTCTCTTCTTTCTCGGCAACATCATCTTCATTATGACGCTGTTTCTCGGCCACTTCACGCTCCATTTTTAAGCGCTCACGCGCAATATAATCCTGTGCCGCCTTACCATAATAAGAACCATAATATCTCTGATAATAATCTTGCCACGCAGAATGATAACGGCGCCAATCTTCCGCTGTCGCGCGTGGCGTCGGCGAACTCTGGGTCGGCTCTTTATAGTCCTGCTGTGTCTTTCCGTAGGCTTCTAACACTTTCTTGCGCGCCAACTCAGTTGCTGTCTGTTGTTGCTTTTGCGCCGGAGTCAATTCCGACGTTTTTGGCGTGGCAGTAGACGATTGTGTTGCGCTGGCGCCCTTCTTTGCGGCCGCCTGCCCCCAAGCATTCCAACTTGGCGGAGTATTAGTCTGCCCACCTTTCTGATTATCCATTACTCTTATTCTAGCACGAAGCGCCCTTTTATGATAGAATATGGACATCACTCACATGGGCGAGTGGTGAAATTGGTATACACGACAGACTCAAAATCTGTTGGCAGCAATGCCGTGAGGGTTCAAGTCCCTCCTCGCCCACCAAGATACGAATATGACCCCCACAAGGGTCGTTTTTTATGTTATAATATGTCTTACTTTTTTGTACCTTACGAGGAGGTGAACTATGTCCACGTTTTTATATTTTGTCCGTCATGGACAAACCGCAGCCAATCGCCATTTCCGCATCAGCGGAAGAATCGATCTCCCGCTAACCAACGTTGGCGCTAAACAAGCTGCCCGTTGCCGCGAAACACTCATGCGCATAAACATCGATGCCATCTACTGCTCGCCACTACTTCGCGCTCGTCAAACCGCAGAAATTGCCACCGACCATCCAGAAATAATCTATGACGAGCGTTTATTGGAACGCGACTTTGGCCGTATTGACGGTAAGTTTGCGCCATTCGCCATGATGAAAATCTGGGATTACGACCAAAGTTTTACGCGTTCACATTATGGCGAAGAAACGCTATTACATTTAGAAAGTCGCGCCCAAGAATTCATCGACATGATCCGCGAGAAACACCCGGACCAAAACGTTGTCGTCTTCTCGCACGGCGGTATCGCCACAGCGATCAACGCCGTGTTAGATGATAGTCATTCGCGTGAAGGAAACTATTTCCAAAAACTGCATCTCAAAAACGGCGCCATCTCATGTTTCACCATTTAACCCTGACCCCCGGGACCGCCGGGGGTTTTCTCTTCCATTGACTCTTTCAAGATTTTATGCCATAATAAAAACAACCGCAGATTGCGAGCTTTTTGCATCTCGTCATCACTGGTAGATCTTTGAAAAGGAGTGATTATATGAAAAAGATCCTGCGTTTTTTTAACGCCGCGATTATTAACATATCCGCCCAAGAGTTATTTATGCTCACTGCGACCATTCTCAGCTATATTCTTTATGGTACGGTTTTGCAAAACTTATACCTCTGGCTGGTTATTTTAATCTGCGACGTAACCATTATTGGCGCACATGGCGCTTGGCGTCTCCATTGCCGCGACAAAAAAGGACCTTGGCGCATCCCTACTCCACTCATATTACGTTGGGTGTGTTTTGCGCTACTCGTCATCGCAAGCGACAACAACATGGTATCAACTTTCGCCTGGTATCTCATGACATACACTGCTATCTGCCACACGTTCTATTGCGTTCTACTCACCATGGACGTTCATAACAGCAGTTGGCTTGAAGGTACCCACGGCGAAATCGGTATTCCAAATTGGATATCTATTACCCGCATGGCCTTGTCGGTCTTAGTACCGCATCTCTTCGCCGTCCAACCATTCGGACAAATCAGTTGCGCTTTAGCAACTATTATTCTACTAGCCGCTATCGTCACTGATGCGGCAGACGGATATATTGCCCGCAAATTAAATCAATGCACCAAAGCCGGCAAAGCTCTTGACCCACTCGGAGATAAGTTCATCTTTTATCCAACCGCTATCGCTTTCATACTGGCCACCCATGGCACAGTTTATTTGGACTTAGCTATTTTGCGCTGGATCTTCTATATCTGTTTCACAATCATGCTTGCTCGCGACGTTCTCTATATCATTTGGTTTGCGCTCTATTATGCGCGCCTACCAAAAGGCATGAGCGCCAGCATGATCGACAAGATTCGCATGGCTACACTTTGTGCCTGGCTGGGGATTTCTGCGCTTGCGCTCACTTTTCCAGCCATTCAGCAGCGCATGGCCATTTCGGGCTTCGCTTTCATGCTATTAATCGCCGTTTTAAGCGTTGCAAGTTTTATCGTCGATTATCGCCGCATGAGCGCCGCCTTACGCGCTTTAAAAAACAATTCGCCGCACAAAAAAGATACAGCATAAATCGCTTCACCCATCAAATAACCGCCAGCTTTCAGCTGGCGGTTTTTCTATTTTATTAATATCGCACTGGCAAATATTTTGTGCAGCTCAAGATTTGGGTTCCACAATCGCAATATCGCTGCTCGCATCATCAATGAGCCGTCCCATAAATTAACTGGCGTCCAATTCGTGTCGCGTAATTCCGTCGTCACCACATCGCCATTCTGCGCCGCAATCAACTGATTATTGTGAAATACCAGTAATGACAACTGATAGCTAACCGTAAATTTATGCAGTGTTTCAATTAATTGATTCGTTGGCATCGACAACGTCACAACTTTTGGATAATACAAAGTGCGCAACAACTTTTGTAATTGCGGCATAGTCACGAATAATCCAGTCTCCACTTCGCGTTGCGTACTCCAATTTGTTGCGTCCGCCGTCGCCGCATCTACAGCGTCACGCGTGAGATAAACCGGCTTCTCGCACTTCTTTAGAAACTCCGCCACAACAATTGATGTTTCGGCATTCTTGCCTATATCACCAATCATAACTACAGCGTCTGCCCATTCAGCCTGCGTCAACATCTCCGAAAGCGCATGCTTGCCAAACGCGCCCGATGTTTCCGCCTCTGCAAAATACACTTCCGGCGTACTCGGAATCTGATTTTTTAGAGAACTCGGCAGTAATGCACGCACTCCACCTACGCCCATTTCGTTTGCTATTTTCAATGCATTCGCTACCGCGAAAAAAGCGCCTTTATTACCGCCAATAACTAATACTTTTCCTGCCAAACGCCGCTGTTCTGGCTGTTCGATGTCTACCTCTTTAAATAATGGCGTTTTGTCTTGTTTTTGCCAATAATCATAGTCGTTCATTACTTCAGCTCCAACAAAATTGGACAATGGTCCGACCCCATCACTTCATCACATATCTCCGCCGCCACAATCCGATCACTTAAACCAACAGAAGCTAAGAAATAATCTATCCGCCAACCAACATTCTTCGCACGCGCACCGCCTCGATACGACCACCACGAATACTGAATCTGATCTGGATGAATCGCCCGAAAAGTATCCACAAAACCTGCTCGCAAATATTGTGTCATGCCGGCCCGCCCCTCCTTAGTGAAACCAGCATGGCCCTCATTGGCTTTCGGTCGAGCTAAGTCGATTTCCTCGTGCGCAACATTAAAATCACCACATACTATCACCGGTTTAATTGTGTCTAATTGTTGCATGTACGCCAATAACGCTTTATCCCACACTAATTCACGATACTTTAGACGACCTAAATCGTCCTTTTCATTCGGCACATACACATTCACTAAGAAAAAGTCTTCAAATTCCGCCGTTAATACGCGCCCTTCTTTACGGGCATCGCCGAAATCGTCTTCCCAACCGCTAATCGCAGTTGTAATACCTTCTGGAAAATCATAATGTACACTCACGGGATGAATTTTCGTAAAAATCGCTGTACCAGAGTATCCAGCTCGCTCAGCTGAATTCCATAACTCCTCATATTCGGGCAAATCTATCTCTGCCTGCCCCCGCTGCGCTTTCGTTTCTTGCAAGCATAAAATATCCGGCGCATATTCTTTCACAAAGTCCTGCAATGCACCCTTACTTAGCACTGCACGCAATCCATTCACATTCCAAGAATAAATCTTCATATCTCTATTATATAATGACTACACTAAAGCCGTCACCTAAGCCAGCTATAATTCATAGATTGAGACCCATATATACCCAAAAAAATCTTGCTATAATAACGTTATGCGTAAGAATTTTATTACTAAAGCTATTTGTAGCTTCCCAGTTATATTAATTATTGGCTATTTCGTACCCGCGATAGCCGTCATATTAGCCCTATTCCGTTATGTCGTATACGGTAAAACTCATTTTTACCGCACACCAATCGTTCTTTTGGTTGCCGGCCTATTGCTTTTACTCCCACGCGGGCTCGAGCTTGCTATGGCTAACTTCAATTTTAATCTCGGCATTCCTTATTGGTCTGAGATTATAACGCATCCGCTCTATCCAAAGTTTACCGACTATGGCAAATTCCTTGCTATTTTCGCCATCATTTTACTTGTCGTCACCTACGTTCTGCGTAATTTTATTGAAGGCCTCAGCAATAAATTCTCACAACTTATGAATGGCTATTATCAAGATCGTGCCAAGCGTGACGACGAGATAGAAAAAGAGGTTAAGCTCGAATCAAAAATAAAAGAAATTGAAGCCGAACAAAAAACACCACATGCAGTTAAATGCCCCCATTGTGGTAAAACTAATCATATTACGGGCACTACTGGCCGCTGCAAAGCCTGCCGCTCTGCAATAGAATATCGCGCCAAAAAATAGCAACATCAAAAATACCCCCGCATGTGGGGGTATTTTTTTATTTTAGCGTCGCATATTCTTACGAATCGTGTATCCAGATAAGCCAAGACCAAGTATGCTGACTACCGCCATACCCACATACAACGTAATATCATCTAGCGTATTCGGACTACTCGTAGTATTATTGGACGAGTTTGCGGCCGCCCCTCGTGCGACCAAGGAGAACGACGAGAGACTTGTTGTCGTGAAGCTGAAAGTACCATCCCCATTATCGGTTAATGGTAAATATTCGTAAGTACCATCATGCTTCAAATGGCCAACCACAAATTCAAGGTTACCGTCGTAATTTTCGCTAATAATACCAACTATCCAGTCAATCATCTCGTTACTAGTCAACGTAACCTTGATACCATCGCCATCAAGGTATTCCACCTCAACACCGCTCTGATCTTCAAGATGAATATCAAAAACATCTATCACTATAGCGCCCAGCTCTTCCATCATTTGACCAATTATCGCCTCGGCATCCTCAGTGCTATCACCGCTAAACGCCTCTAAGTATTCTTCATAAAGCTCCTGGAAACGCTCATAGTTATCGCCGTAAACTGATTGATTAAAGCCGTCCCAAACGCCTTCATAATCATCAACAGAACCCATCATAATCACCACATCTTCTGGCGCATCTTCCGCTTCTGCTGTGACGATTTCCGGCAAAACACTACCACATTCCTCGCACTCGCCTACCTCAATCAAAGCAGTACCGACCTCTTTAAAGATCACTCGGAAGGAAATGTTGGCATTCTCTGGCATAACAATTTCGAAGCCATTTTCATCGCCCATACCTGGCACATCGACATCAGATGGATCTACGTCCATATTAATGTCGACATATTCGTATCCTTCGTTTGGCGTAATCTTAAAGATAACTTTAATGCCATGCTCAATTCGCAGATCTCCGCCCTCGGCATCTTGATTAATCCTATAAGCGTCAAAATTATCGCCACTTGCGACATTGACACAATCCAAAAATGCATCTGGATCAGCATTCTCATCGTAAGCCCAAGCTGGTTCGCAAATCTGTTTAACTTCCACCTTGCCACCAATTGGGTTTGACCAAGAAATACGTTGAGCATAATCTTCGCCCGGCTCACCGCCCTCAGCCTTTTCATCGATGCCAAAAATACCGCCAATTATCTCTGACAATGGCACATTACCAGAGCTAAAACGCACCGCATTGCCATCTACCATTGCCGTAATATGCTGGTCATCGCCATCGACATGAATATAACCATTCGCAGCTAAGTCATCATCGCTAATTGTAATAGCCTTATGATTATCGGCGACCGAAAACACACTCGAATCATTATAGCTTTCAAAATAAAACTCGCCTGGATCAACTGTACCAATCAATAAGTCGTAATCTTGGCCATCAAGCGTACAGATAAAAGTATTGCCATTCTTTAAACCATCGCTTGGCACCGCACAACTATCGTCTAGGTAGAACGTGTGCTCCGCCGCAAATGCCTTATTCGTAACGCCTGGAATTGCCAAGCCAGTTAGCGCAAAAACAAGCGCCATCGCAAGAATAGACAGCCTGCTCTTACGTTGATATCTCGTCATATCTTTTTCTCCACTTATACTGCTTATAGTTTATCACGAAACAAGGCCTCGCGCACTATAGTGTTATAATAAAAATATGAGTCAACCTTCGCCTCGCATAGAGCAAGCTATAGAGGTCGCCACTAAAGCCCATGAAGGTCAACTTCGCAAAAGCGGCGAACCCTATATTTCCCACCCACTAGCAGTGATGAAAATTCTTCAAGAATGGAACATGGATGAAGACACTATCATCGCTGGCATTTTGCACGATACCGTAGAAGATACCCCGCTCACCCTCCAAGAGATTGAAGATCAATTCGGCAAAGACGTTGCTTTTCTCGTCAACGGCGTAACCAAACTCGGCAAAGCCCGTTCGGGCATGAAAGACCTCAATGAATACCTCCCAAAAACGAGCGATAATTTGCTTAAACTCCTCATCGCAACTGGCCAAGATATTCGCGTACTTATCATAAAATTAGCCGACCGGCTTCATAATCTACGTACGCTCGGCGCCTTACCGCCCGACAAGCAAAAGAAAGTCGCCCGTGAATCACTTGAAGTCTTTGCTCCACTTGCCGACCGTCTCCAGATGGGCCGCGTCCGTGTCGAAATCGAGGAAACCAGCTTCAAGTACGTCAATCCGCGCCGTTATGAAGAACTGAAAAAGCTCACTGCTAGTCGCTTGAAAAAAGCCGACAAAAAGCTCAAAGCTGCCCAAGAAGCCGTCGAAAATGCGTTGAAAAAAGAACATATTAAATACAAGTGCGATGGCCGCGTTAAGTCTATTTATTCATTGCATAAAAAACTCGCCAAATACGATCAAAACATCGAGCGTATCTACGATATTATTGCGCTACGCTTTATTGTCGAAGACGTTACTACTTGCTATCTCGTACTTGGCATCATTCATTCCCTTTTCCGCCCTATGGACGGTCGCGTAAAAGACTACATCGCCATGCCAAAACAAAACGGCTATCAATCACTCCATACTACCGTCATCACGAATGATAAACAGATTGTTGAATTTCAAATCCGCACTAATGAAATGCACGAATATGCCGAGCGCGGGTTAGCCGCCACCTTTTTCTACAATGAACAAAAGCTTACATCCGATTACGCTGAAGGTCGCGTCAGTAAACTCCCCAGCAACTTACTCTGGATTCGCGAACTTCAAGAAACTACCGCCAAGCTTGCTTCCGGCGAAAAAGTTGACACTCGCAAACTCAAGCTCAATCTATTTGCCGACAAAATCTTCGTCTACACTCCGAAAGGCGACATTATCGACCTACCAAAAGGCTCTATGCCACTCGATTTCGCCTATCGCCTACACAGCGAAATTGGCGCCACCTGTACCGGCGCTATCGTTAATGGCAAAATGGTTGATCTTAAAACTAAACTCCAACAAGGCGACGTCGTTGAAATTATTACTCAGAAAAACAGCCAACCAAACCCAGGCTGGCTCGACAAAGTCTTTTCTGGCCACGCTCGACATAAACTCGTCAGCCAGCTACGCTCAATCCTACCCGATTTCAGCCCAAAACCCAAAGAGGATAAAACTAAAAAAGATAAAAAATCACCTAAAGAAAAGCGACTCGAAGAAAAGAAAGCCTCTGCGGCCGCCTCTGCCTCAGAAATCAAAGCTGAGAAAAACGAGAAAAAATCTAAAAAGTAATATTAATTATTTTTACTGTAATATGTCGCCACAAACACGCCATCATCGTAACGTGTGTCTGGCGTGAAACCTTCAAACTCATATAATTCAACTAAGCGCTCGCCCATCTCATTCACTTCTGGTTCTATGATCGTCCAAAAGCCATCCTGCTTAGTCGCAAATTCTTCTTTATCTTCAAGATGGTTTATCTTATACTCTCGCATCGGTTCTAGCGAACCCCATTCAAAGTTCACGTCTACCACATAGGCCGGATTCTTGGCTGTTTCATAGAATAGCAAATCATAGTAATGCATCGACGAAACATGAATCAAGACCGGCGCTTTCTCGGTTGATATTATCGCCATAGTAGCGCGCGCATTTTGGTCGCCCGGCTCCGTGCGAGTATCCACCTTCGTAATACCTATGCTAGCGCAAATCAATACTAATACCGTAGTTACAATTGCCAGAACTTTATGCCCCTGCTCCTTACCCCAAAAGATTAATAAACTAATCAGCACCCACAATAAACTTGCTGCATAGGCCACATAACGAATCATATAAGTTGGTTGAAATGGCTCCAGCGAAATAAGCATTAAAATAGCTGGCGGCACCACAATCATCGTCACAAGAAAACCAAAGTTTTTACGCTGCTCTTTCTCAAGTTTGCGCCAACTTTTAATTAGCAGCCAAACTATCATTATTACTATTGCAACAACCAATGGCACTAACCAACCGATAGTCGCCGCCGCATCGTGAAACAATAAGGTCTCTGTTATAAAACTCGTTGGTGTTTCAAATGTAACCGGTGGAATCCAAAAACCCTGTTGCACACTATCTGATTGCTTTAAGAAAAATGGTATCCATGGCAAAAACAGCCCCACTGCCAATGGATAAGCCCAAAATACGGCCTTCTGAAGCCCATTTTTCACAAAATAGTAAACTATATATACTACGTGCGCCAACCACGCCAACGCGGTAAAATAATGCGTCCACATACCCAAGCAAATTAGCAAAGCATAGCCAAGCCAAGCCTTTTTGCTTTTTGTTTTCAGCGCAATATCTAACACAAGCGTCGCGCCCATGACTATCGCAAACACTAAGCCATACATGCGCATTTCTTGGCTATAACGCATCAAAAGTGGCGCCAAACTCAGCCCAAAACTGCCCCACGCGGCCGCTTTTTCGCCAAACCAACGTTTCAATAAAAAGTAAGCCAAAACAATGCCCATTGCCGCAAAAAACACACTCATCGAGCGCAGTGCAATATCTGACGTGCCAAAAATCAACGACCAAACTTTCAGGCAAAAATAATAAAACGGCGGATGCACATCAATCGATGTCATATTCCATATTTGCGCAAAATTACCCCTAATAATGTAGGCCGAATAAGCCTCATCGTACCAAATCGCCGTCCGTAAGTTTAGACAAGCCAGCAAGGCGAAAACTGCTGCCGCCACAATGGGCACCCAAATTTTCGTTTTTGCTAGCTTTGCCTTCTGCTTCATCTTACAATTCGTTTATCTTTACGCGCACCTGTTCCGTCGTATCGCGATCGCGCACCGTCACAGTATCATCTTCCAAGGTATCGAAATCAATCACTATACACTTTGGCGTACCGATTTCGTCTTGCTTGCGATAGCGCTTGCCAATATTACCCGAATCATCCCAAGTCACATTGCCATATTTCTTACGCAAAGCATCATAAACGTCTTTCGCCTTTGCCACTAGCTCTGGCTTGTTTTTTAGGAGTGGCGACACACAAAAGCGATATGGCGCAAGCTCCTCTGATAATTTAAGAAGCGTGCGTTTTTCGCCATTAACTTCATCTTCGGTATAAGCCGTGCATAACACCGCCATAATCAAACGCTCTACGCCAATTGATGGCTCAATCACATGCGGAATAAAGCGTTTATTCGTGCCCTTGACGGTATATTCCATATTCTTGCCGCTTACGCGCTGAATATTGCCAAGGTCGAAATCTGTACGATAAGCAATACCCATCAACTCTTCACAGCCAATTGGATAATCAAATTCCACATCAATTGTGCGTTTCGAATAATGCGCACGATCCTCGGCTGGCACATCTAATTCATGGATATTTTCTGCTTTCAAACCCATCTTGTTCTCAAGAAAATCATGACAACCTGCAAGCAATCTATCGAAGTTTTCTTCCCAAGTGGTTGGATCAACGAAATACTCAATTTCCATCTGCGAAAATTCGCGTGAGCGGAAAATAAAATCGCGTGGCGAAATCTCATTGCGAAAAGCCTTACCCTGTTGCGCCAAACCAAAAGGTAAATCTGGATAAATCGTATCTACCACATTGCGGTAATTTGTAAAAATACCCTGTGCTGTTTCTGGACGCAAATACGCAATATTGTCCGGATCAGTACCAACACTTGTCGTAAACATCCCATTAAATTGTTTAATCTCAGACCAATTAGTCTTACCACAATTTGGACATTTAACCTTTAGTGCTTGGAATTCTTCAGTAGTAACATGCTCGGAGATACCATCCGCAATCTTATCAGCGCGGAAACGATTATGACAGTCTTTGCATTCTACGAGCGGATCATTAAAAGTTTCGGTGTGGCCAGAAGCCTGCCAAACTTGTGGGTTCATAATAATCGCTGCATCGATACCATACATATCTTCGCGATCTTCTACCCAATATTTCCACCAAGCATCCATAACTTTTTTCTTTAGCATTACGCCAAGCGGACCAAAATCCCAAGTACCAGCCATCCCGCCATAGACATCCGACCCCTGCCAGATGAAACCACGCCGTTTACATAAACTAACAATATCTTCCATTTTTGCCATATTAGCTCCTTTTATTTAAAAGATTATCCCCCATTTTTTGCTCTCAGAGTCACAAGAAAACTAGGCCCGAAGGCCGCCCTTCAAAACACCAATACCAGTCAAGTATGTGATTTCGTTCATGTTTCCATTATACCACTATTTAAGATATAATCACTCTACGCACTTTAAAAAGTAGAATAATCAGATTGGAGGTGATTCATATGGTCTTTACCGATCAACTGCATAGACGTATCCTAAATGACCCCGAATGGCGCGCTTGGGGCAAGCTCGCGGACAACCTCACGATTAAAGATGATGTTAAATTCGGCTGCGATCACGGCATTAATCATTGGAAAAACGTCTCACGTATCGCCGCAAACTTCGTTGATTGCGCCGGCGGCAGTCATACCGAAATCGTATTAGCAGACACCGCCGGCCTCTTGCATGATATCGGTATCATCTGCGGCGATTTCCAGCACGCCCACATTAGTTCTTGCATGGCCCGCGCCTATCTCGAATCCCATTTCGGCGAAGATCGCCCACTCAGTACCGCTGACATCGAAATCATCTGTCACGCCATTGAAGTTCACAGTGACTGCAATGAAATCAACAATCTCGTCGATGCCGCCGTCATGTTTGCCGATAAAATCGACATCGACAAAAAGCGTGCTCTCATTGTCGCGAATAAAATCATACAACACGTAACCATGATTCAGCGCATCTCGTTCAACATCGATAAGCGATATCTTACCGTCGAGTATACCGTCAGTGACGATTTTAACGAATCATTCTTTTTTCCTAGCTGGCCCAAAGCTTACAGTGTCCCCGCCAAAGTCGCCGACTATCTCGGCAAGGAACTCAGATTCATCGTCGACGACCACCGTTTTATTTGGCCCTATTATTCTGCTTAAAAAGAGGCCCCGCATCCGCGGGGCCTTAAATTTTAGTCGCCTTTTCTACACAGCGCGCCACATACAATACTTCATCGATCAAATCATCCGCGCCCTGGACTTTCATGCTTAATTCCGCCGGCCCAGCTGCCATTAAGCGCATCATCTTAATATGATCCGCCCGAATTCGCCCCGCTTTTGCCTTACCAAGCGCCGCATTCTCTTCATCCCAATAATAGCTGCCATCAATTACTAGCTTTTCGCCATCCGTATCAAAATTTAAATTCATTTCTTCACCCGAAGCGCGTGTCAAATTTATCCCCCACCACGCTCGCAAGATATCCTTCCAACGTGATTCTTCGCCCGCATGTTTTTGCATCACCTGGAGAGATTGTTTTAAAATCCGATAAAATTCCGGAGACTCAATCTGTTCCGCTCGTGCACTTACGCTCCGCATCATCGTGCCTCCCATCTCAATCAATTCAATATCCTTCACGAACGCATCGTAATATTCAAGCAACTTTGCACCAGTCAAAATTCCCAACTCACCTTTGCCCTCATGAATTACCACCTCCGACACGCTGAATAATTCAATCCCGCCCGCTAGTTTTGATTTCTCGCGCCGCACACCCCTCGCCACCACACTCTTTTTGCCTTCCGGCGTCAATAACTGCAAAATTCGATCCGCCTCACCATAATCCGTGCGCCGCAACACAATCGCCTCCGTCCGTAAATCACGCGGATTTTTTGCCATCATACTCCTTTGCTAACGCCAATACGTCACTCGGATCTAATTCACCTTTATCGAAAGCTGCCACGACACCATATTGTGCCGCTATTTTATCTTTCAACTTCACACTTGAAATAATCGCTACTGGCACCTCGGCGAGTTCAGGATAGCTTCGCATCTCATTTAATACCGCAAAGCCAGTTGGGCCAATTAATAAAATATCCAAAATCACCAAATCCGGTGATGTAATATCCATTTCATTAATTGCCGCAATCCCATCGTGACAAAACACCAAATCATGCCCCTTCAAAATCCGGCGGTAGTAGGCCTCCCACCCGCGATCATCTTCCACGACTAAAATCATACGAAACTCAACTGTCTACTTATCGGTAAATCAATATAAAAACTCGTGCCATCGCGATGCCGCACTAGTCCAAAATCCGCATTCATATAATTCGCAAACTTCGCCGCAATATAGAGCCCCAAACCGCTTGAACCTGGCCGCATCGCTATCTCTACTGGCTTTTTCACGAAACCATTTTTTATTTCGCGCCAGACCTTAGTCGGCACCGTCGGACCAAAATCCCGTACATCAATTCGAATTCTATTCTGGCGATCATAAACCGACACCCGGCTTGGCAACTCTTCGCCACCGTAATTCATTGCATTTAAACAAAAATTATAAACTACCGAATACAACAACTGACGATTCGCCACCGCAAGATGACGCTTATTCCGATAATCCAATTGCAATTCGCGCCGGTTAAATTGAAACAACTTCCAAAGCTCCGCCACCACCTCATCACAAACAATGCGCGGATTAACAGGCTCCATCTCGAACAACGCGTCATCTAACCGCGCAATCCGCGTCAAATCCTCAACTTGGCGTAGCGCCCGATCTGAGGTCGCTACAATCTGATGCCCCACCTCACGCGCCCCCACTAAAGAATCTTCATAATCAAGTGACAAAGCCAATTGTCGCATGAGGCTAAGTGGCGCTTTCAACTCGTGCGCCACCACAATAGTGCTAGAATCCGCCGTCAATCCATCAGATTGACTAGCCTCAAAACTAGCACTATATACCTCACTCTCCATGCCCCCTATTTTACACTATTAAGAATTGCGACGCAAAGTAGTAATCAAAGCTTCAAAGTCGCTACGGAAGGTATCTGCATCAGCCTGCAACAGCACGGTCTTATCGTTAACTTTAATTAGAAGCACCATACCTCTAATCTGTTTATCGATCTGACCTTCGTACAGAGCACCAGTCATTTTGTTATTATCAGAGTTCCAAGTCCTATAAGCCATTTCACTTTTTTCGACTTTACGCTGATAAGTCTTGGCTACATCCTCGTATTGCTTGTTGTAAATCGTGAAACGCAATGCATAACGCGAATCGCTTTCTTTAATTGGATTCACCTGCTTTGGCGCAAAATAAGCTTTAAAATCGCTATTATTACGCGCATCGGCCTCTATATAGACGCTCCAAGTCTTTGGGTAATAGAAACAAACAGAACCATAGTCGGCTGGACCACAAAATTGCTGACGAGGTTCTTTTTGCTCTTCGGCAAAGCGCGCATTATCGGTTTCCTGCGTCTCCTTAACGGCGGCCGCAACCGCTTCATTTGTCTTAAAATCAGCATCCGTCTTTAAGTCGCGCCACTGCATGAAGAAAATCACCGCCACCACAATCGCTGCTGCTGCAATTAAACAAACAATCACCAAGATAATCGTCTCTACCACTGAGCCTTTGCGCTCAATCGCCATCGGCGCAGTAGGAACGCCCATTGCTGGATTTATAGGTGGCAAAGGTTGATTTGGCATCGATGGATTTGGCATCGATGGATTTGGCATCGCAGCCGCACCACCCGCCGGCGCTTGCCCATTTGCATTATTCCAATTCTGGTCCATGATACGATTATATTTTAGCTTGAGCGTTTTCGCAAGATATTTGCCTCAACTACTTGCTAAAATCTTCCTCTATCACCTTAATTTCATTCTTCAAATTCTGCAAATCGGCCTCAATTTCCTTAGCCAGCTTAGTTAATCCCTTATATTTTTCACTTGCTTCGTCTAATTTAAAGTCATCCGAATAAAACCAATCAACGCCAGTCTTTAATCTATCGATTTTTTCACTAATATTCTCCGTTTTTTGTGCCATTTACCGTCTCCTTTCGCTTATATTCTCAATCTTTGCCGTAAAATCTTGTTTAAATGTTGTTATTTTTACAACATTTCCAATATCAATATCGCCCGTTACTAGCGCATAGCCACGCGCTAATACATTTTCTGGATTTAATTGCGCTAATATTTTAGTTTGAGCGATTACTTCCTGTTCCAGTGTGGTTATTTTTACAACAATTTGTTGTTCAACCCGACCTACTTCACCTCTGTTTTGGGCGATAATCTCATCTATCTTAGTATTGAGCAAATTATTTATTCGATTCACTTCTGAACGACAGTTCGCTATCACCTCGCGTCGATCACGCGTCAACATCTGCGCCGCATTCGACGGCGTCGAAGCCACTATGTCTGCCGCTAAATCACAGAGGCTCTCGTCTACTTCGTGCCCGATTCCCGTTATTACTGGAATCTTCGAAGCCGCCACCGCCCGCACTAAAGCCTCATCATTAAACACTGCTAAATCATCAGCCGAACCGCCACCTCTAATTATTGCTATCACTTGCACTTCGCTACGCTCATTAAAGAAATTGAGTGCCTTTATAATCTGATCCGCCGCCACCATGCCCTGCACCTGGCAATGCGCTACTTGTACTTCTAGACCACCCCAACGTTCATTCAATATCTTACAAAAATCCGCATACCCTGCCGCCTGCGTGCTTGATATTACCCCAATCTTCACAATCGGTATCGGCAATGGACGTTTCCGCTCCGGCGCAAACAGACCTTCATTGCCAAGTTTCTTCTTCAATAATTCAAAACTCTTCTTTAAACTCCCCTCACCTACCGGCATTATAGTTTGCACGGTTAACGAAAACTTCCCCCAATTCGTCAGCTTCGGCACAGCGCGCACTCGAATTTTCATCCCATCCTCAAGCGGAAAGCGCAAGGCGAACTTCATCATAAAACAGCCGATACTTGATTGTTCATCCTTCAGATCGAAAAACACGAACTTCCCTTGGTTTACCTTAAAACTTGCCACCTCACCCTCAATTACGACGCCCGAAAAAGCGGTCTCCATTATCTGATTACAGACCGCTTGAAAATCCGAAACGCTATAAACCTGCGTTGGTTCCATCTACTTCTTCTTATCTACAGCTTTAGCTGCCGCTTCAGCATTCTCTTTAGCAATCTCTTGTTCGACTTTCTTTGCATCAAATCTATCCGGCCGACTCAACAATGCCATCTGATACGGGATAAAGCCGCAAACAATCGTACCCAGAAGCACACAGACACGCGTCACGATCACAGTAATCGTCGAAACATGGAGCGGTACGCCAGTTGCCACTAGGACGGCAATAAAGGCCGCCTCGTAGCCGCCTACGCCACCCGGCGTAACTAGTACTGTGCCAACTACGCTGCCAACACCTTCCGCTATCATAATCTGCGGCAAAATCTCTGGATGCCCCATCGCACAACCAACCACCCAATAAGTCGCCAGCTCTAAGAATGAATAGATGAAGCCCCACATAAATGGCTTCCATAAGATCCGACGATTACTCTTTAATTGCAAGTAGTCTGCCCGCAAATCGCCGAAAAAACGCGTAACATCTTCTTCTTTCAAAAACTTGCGCTTCTTGCCGCGCGAAACTTTTCGAACAATCTTATTTATAAACTTCGTCGCCGTTGCCGACAACCAATCTACATTCTTTTGTTTACGCACTATTAACCACGCCACCACAATCAAGCCAATCACGCCAAGCGCAATACCGGCCGCCAACAAAAGCGCCCATGTGCCGCCGGCCACTAGCTGTCCAGTAAGGATAATAATCACAATCGCTATTACCGTCTGCACCGCATTCGCAAGTGCGCAAATGCCGTAACGCAAAATGTGGATGAAGCTAATCTGGCCTGCGGTGACATTGTACTCTTTTAGACGCCATACCAGATAAGCCAGACCGCTCATACCGCCAGACGGAATCGCATGGTTCATGAAGTTAATTTCTAGCGAAATGCGTGTCAATTTACCCTGAGAAATTTTAAAACCCTTACGCTGCTGCAAAAAAGCAAAATAGATTTTGCCTGCCGCGTAATACATAAAAAGCTGCTCCGGTATTAACAACAATAGCACCCAACCATTCATATCATTTAGAGACGCTAATGTCGCCTCAAACATCGTCATGCCAGTCATATCGCCTGGCGCCGGTGCGCTGAAAGCCTTATAGGCGATAAATGCGATTAAAACTAGGGTAACCGCGCTCAGAATCTTCTTAAACATATGGTAAAATTATAGCATATGAATTATCTAATGGTACTCGGACGTGAGCCCAAAATTTCCCTCGCCGAACTCGAGGCTGTTTTTTCGGCCGACAAAGTTAAACAGATTGCGCCGAACCTCGCGCTCGTTACTACGAACAGCGTACAGCTCGATCGTCTCGGTGGCTCCCTAAAAGCTGCGCAGCTTATCGATGAGCCAATCCAAGATTATCTCGCCAACTTTCCCGAAGGCAAAATTACTCTTGGTATTTCCGACTACTCTACCCACGCCAATCCGCGCAAGACTTGGGAGCTTGCGCTCAAGTATAAGAACATGCTCAAACGCCATGGACGTAACGTTCGCCTCGTGCCAAACGGCAAAAATTCCGTCCTCCCTTCCGCCACTTCTCACCATAATCAACTCGGCGAAAAAACCAACCACATTGAAATCGTAAAGTATGGCAAATATACTGCCATCTCTATTGGCACTCAGAACATCACTTCATACGCCAAGCGCGACTTCAATCGCCCCGCTCGCGACGCTTTTGTCGGCATGTTGCCACCCAAACTCGCCCAAATCCTCATTAACCTAGCCACTAACGGCGCCAAAACTGGCACCGTGCTAGATCCATTCTGCGGTACCGGCGTCATCCTCCAAGAATCCGTTCTAATAGGGCTTTCCGCCTACGGTACTGACTTATCTGAAAAAATGATCCAATATAGCCAAAAAAATCTTGATTGGATTACCGAGCGTACCCCTCGCCTTCAAAAACAATCCGCGCCCAAGCTGCGCCTCGAAGTTGGCGACGCTACTGACCATAAATGGACTAAGCCTATTGATTATGTCGCATCTGAAATCTATCTCGGTCGCCCGCTCTCCAGCATCCCTGGCGAAGTAAAATTCCGCGAATTTCAAGGCCAAGCCAAGGATCTCCTAACTGCTTTTCTGAAGAATATCCACGGCCAAATCCCGTCTGGTGCCACTCTGGCACTCGCCACCCCCGCTTGGAAGCGAGCCGAGGGCATTTATCAAGGGGTAAATATCCTTGACGATTTAGATAAATTGGGATATAATGCCATAAAGTATCGTTATGCGTCTTACGATGACCTCTTGTATTTCCGAGAGGACCAAATCGTTGCGCGTCAAATAATAGTATTAAGGAAAAAGTAGTATGTCACATGTCAAAGCTGGCGGTACCAGCAAAAACCT